>JGI24023J19991_10002670_pt1 | contig 12882 bp, 11 predicted proteins | sample Cruoilmetagenom1_FD_19991 | JGI IMG/M metagenome (IMG submission 19991)
TGTACTTAAAAAACTCTGGGACAACCGCAAGGTAAATCTTGAAAAAGGGTACTTAGAAGCCATCAAGAACATCGACTGGGTAGACACAAAGAAGTCAGCCTATGAAGCCACACACTATGCAAGACTGCTCGCAACTGATGAGCGCAGACAAGAAATTTTTACTCAGTTAGAGCCTATGTTAGAGCAGTATAAATACAAAAAAGAAGTAGATGAGCTAGATGCAGATACACGCAATAAATTCAATCTTTATGTACAGGTAGCCGATGAGTCAGTTTAGTTTTGAATACCCTTTAGTTTTAGGGCTAGTACTTTTATTTGTCATTTGTAGTAAGTGGTGTAAAGAGCGAAGTCGTGCTATCTTCTTTCCTCATGTTAAAACACTGATGGTACAAGGGTCAGGAAAAAGTTCTTTTCTGGCGCTACTAAAATGGGTGGGTATCGTCGCTGCTGTGATCGCTTTGGCTTCACCTGTCATCACTAAGTCTTACTCGGACTCTAAAAAAGAGGGGCGTGATATAGTCATCGTCATCGACTCCTCTGACTCTATGCGTCAACGTGGATTTGACCTTGCTGATTTGTGGAAAAACAAGTTTGATGTGGTGAAAGAAGTGGTGGGTGACTTCATAGAAGAAAGAGAACATGACCGCATAGGTATGGTGACCTTTGCTGACATTGCATTCATCGCTTCACCACTTACTTTTGAAAAGAAGTTTTTAACAGACATCACGAAAATGCAAGAGATGGGTGTAGCAGGTAAACGTACAGCCATCAATGATGCCATCGTGCAGAGTTATAATTTGCTTACAAAAAGTAAATCCAAGTCCAAGATAGTCATCTTGCTGACAGATGGGGTAGACAACATGTCTAAAGTGCCTTTTTTGGATGTGAAGAACATGATAGAAAAACGTGACATTAAACTCTACGCCATAGGGGTAGGGGATGAACGTGACTATAATGGACCATACTTGCAAGCGTTGGCCAAGGCAGGAAAAGGGCTTGCATTTGGTGCAAGTGATGCCTCAACACTGAAGCAAGTCTATAAAGAGATAGATAAACTAGAAGTTACGAAGATAGACAATAAAAAGGTCATACAACACACGTATCTGTACATCTATCCACTCTTTTTGGCCATACTCTCTTTGTTGTTATTTATATACTTTAGAAATGCTAGGGGTGTGTAGATGAGTTTTGTATATCCGTATCTCTTTTTGGCCTTGGCTTTGCCTTTTGTGGTATTTGCTTTCTTGATCTCGACAAACAGAGAGCGTTTGTCTCGTATCTTTGATGAGAAGGTCCTCAAACGTTTGTCTGCAGCGGATGAGGGGATGCCAGTGATGGCACGTAACATCTTGATGTTTTTAGCACTCTTTTTGATGATAACAGCGCTTGCACGTCCTGTGATGGAAAAAGGGGATAAAACAGTAGAAGTACAAGGGCTTACACTTTTGACGGCACTGGACATCTCAGGGTCTATGAGAAGTACTGATGTATACCCAAACCGTTTGGAGTTTGCAAAAAAGAAAATGAGCGCACTTTTTGACGCGATGCCAAGTGATGAAGTAGGCGTGGTGGCATTTGCATACAGTCCTTTTGTCCTAGCACCATTTGCAGCTGACAAAGAGACGCTTAAAATGATGGTGGAGGGTGTAGATGACACTTACATCAACATGGGTTCTACAGATTTTTCGGCACTGGGTACGTTAGCCTCTTCACTACTGGAAGAGAAAAAACCTAAAATCTTGGTTCTTTTCACGGATGGTGGAGACGAAGAAGCCATCGCAGGGTTTGCAGATATTTTGGAGACCAGTGAGATAGACTTATATGTGGTACTCGTAGGAACGGAAAAAGGTGCACCGGTCATAGGGGAAGACGGTAAACCATTCAGTCTTGAAGATGGTACCATAGCCATCACCCAACGTAATGATGCTTTAGGTGAGGTAGCCAAAGAGAATGAGGGTGCGTTTGTGGTAGCCAGTTCAGGTAAAGAGGACATAGAAGAACTCGTCTCGGTGATACGAAGCAAATACAAAAACCAGCAGCAAGGTGAAGTCACAGTAAAAGAGAGGATAGAGTTTTTTTACTATCCGCTTGGCTTAGGCTTGTTGTTCTTGTTGTTCGCGTTTAGTTCTTTACCAAGGGGCAAAAAATGAAAATATTATGGATACTATTGACTACGCTGACTACTTTCCTTCAAGCAGGTATCACTGATTTTAAAACCATAGAGAAAGCAAACAAAGCCTACGCGGCTGAAGAGTATGCTAAGAGTGCAAAGCTACTCGAAAATATTAAAAAGAGTAATGCGACAAGTGAATTACATTATAATTTGGGAAATACATATTATAAAAAAGGTCATTATGAAAAAGCTATTGAAGAGTATAAAACTTCTCAGGGTGTAGATGAGGCTTTAAGACAATATAACTTAGGTAATAGTTACTATCAAAATGGAGACTTCAATAAATCAGTTGAAAGTTTTAAAGAATCTTTAAAACATAAAGATGACCCAGATACTAGAAATAATTTGGAAACTGCAAAAAAAGCTTTAAAAAAGAAGAAAGAACAGCAGAAAAAACAAGAAGAACAAAAAGATAAAGACAAAAAAGACGATAAGAAAAACGAAGACAAAGAGAACAAAGACGACAAACAGAAAGATAAAAAAGACAAGAACGAACAAAATAAAGACGAAAAGAAAAAACAAGAAGATAAAAAGAATCAAGAGAAGAAAAAGAAAGATCAAGAAGAAAAAGATAAGAAGAACAAGAAAGACGGTAAAGAAAAGGAAGAGAGTAAAAAAGATTCTGAAAAAGAGAAGCAAAAACCTAAAGATGAAAAAGGTAAGAAAGATACTTCAAAGCCTCACGAACAAAAGAAGATGAGTAAAGAAGACAAGTTAAATGAACAAGAGCTAAAGCGTCTGATGAAAAAGATGCAAAAAGGCAAAACCCCTACGATGATGTATCAGATGGGTAAAGAGAATAAAGGTCAAAGGAGTGAAGATGCAAAACCTTGGTAGAGTATTATGGATATTAGTATTTGGTGTTGTTGGGCTACTAGCAGACAGTGTTGAAGCGACAGTTAATACACAAGAGGTAGTCAAGGGTAATGCTGTGCAGTTACGTATAAAAGCGGTGGGCAAGTCAGCGGCTTTCCCAAACATACATCAAATCAATGGTACCAATGTATCAAGTACAGGGACGTCTAAGTCAAGTTCTATGCGTATCACTACCAGTGGTATGGAGAGTGAGACACATACNACGAATACCTATATNTTTGTACCNACTCGTGATATGNTCATTCCTTCTTATACCATCAACATCTCTGGTACAAAATATAAAACAGAGCCCATAGACATCAAAGTAGTAGAATCACTAGCCACCACCTTACCAGGCAATGCGAAGTTTTCTTTTGTCCTCAAAACAGATAAGAAATCTGTGTATGTCGGAGAGTCTTTTGTGGTGACACTGTATATCTCTGTATCAAACTCTTTGAGAGGCACACAAATAGGAGACTTTGTAGAGCCTAGCTCTCAAGACTTCTTTCTCAAAGCCATTGAGGGGCAAAAAGAGTATCAGGCGAACAATGCTGCTGTAATAGAAAAACGCTACATCGCCACAACAAAAAAAGAGGGTAACTTTACCATAGCTTATGCTTCTGCAAAGCTGGGACAGCCAGACAGAAGTAGACAAGATATTTTTGGTAGATACGGTATGCGTTGGACACCTATAGCTTCAAATACTTTAGATGTAGAAGTAAAATCTCAAACCAAAGAAACGGACTTGGTGGGGGACTTTAACATCGATGTTAAGTTAGATACACAAAATGTAAAAGCAAATAAGCCAGTAAACTTAACCGTAAAGATAGAAGGTCAAGGAAGCCTTGAAGATTTTGAGTTTCCTAAGTATGAGATAGATGGGGTGACCATCTACTCTGATGAAGCCAAAGTGGAGAGTAGTCTCACAGGTCATACACTTATGAGTACTTATAGTAAAAGTTTTGCGTTCATCGCTGAAGAGGATTTTGTGATACCTAAACGGAGCATCTCTGTGTATGACACTAACAGCAAAGAAGAGAAAGTCTTGGAAGTAGAGCAGTATGAGGTGAGTGTAGAGGGTAAAAAAGCTGCTAGTACAAGCCCTGAAAAAAGCACTGTACAAACAAATATGGTACAAGCACCTCAGACCAAAGAAGTGGTAGTAGAGAAAAAAGTAGAAGTCAAATCAGTGGCATGGTGGATGCTTACTTTAGCTTTTGTTTTGGGTGGATCGTTTATGTATCTGTTACGTTTTATGCCTAAGTTAGGTAGAAAAAGCGAAAAACGGTACAAAGAGTCTGAAGCACTTAAAATCCTTTATGCACACATGAGTGGAGATGCTGAAGTGGAAGCTATGGTACGTAAATTGTATGCCAAAAAGAATGGAGACAAATCTGTGAAAATAGATAAAAAAGAATTGAAAGAGATGGTGGAGAGGTTTAGATAAATCAGCTACAATAACTCTATGATTTATTATATATATGCAGATGATAGAAAAGAATTTATAGATGAGTGTAAGCAGTACTTAGAGGGGAAGGAGATAGTCTATCTGCCTTTTTCTAAGTTGGGTGAGTTAGATGTGGGCACGGTGTCACATATCATAGTCACAGGGTGCCTCAATGAGATAAAACTTCTTATGGGCATAGCCCATCAAAATGACACCCCTTTAGGCATCGTGCCAACACCTGAACAGAAAGAACTCATCAAGACATTTGATCTTAACGTGAACATAGAAGAAGCTATCACACAAGCCTTACTCCCTTGTGAAAAAAAGATCGATCTTTTGTATTGTAATGGTGAGATAGTACTTCAAGAAGTAGTCATTGGTGATGCACCTCCTTTAGACAGATTTGATGCTACTCTTAATGGCAAAAGTTATTTGGACAGGGTTAAAATATTTTGGCGTACGCTCAAACGTGTTAAAACACTAAAACATACCCAAATAAAAATCACAGATGCCAAAGAGAATGAGATAAAACTCTCCGCGGTGGGCATCGTTGGCATAGAGTATAAGAACGATACTTTCGCCGCAAAACTCATCGCACCACAGCTTAATGTGAATGACAGTAAGCTTTCTATAGTGATACTTTCGCCTACTTCTATCGTGCAGTATATGGGTTATTTGTTTAAATCCTTAGTCTCCCATCTCACCCCTAGAACGTTGCCAAGATCAGTAGGTTATATACGTAGTGCCAAGATAACCATAGAGCCCAAAAAACCAATGGATGTACTCATAGACTCCGCTGAGAAACAGATAACACCTATAGAACTAGAGGTCAAAGAGAAGGCTTTAGCATTAAATGTAGGTGAAGCATTCTGGAAAAAACAGGCTGCCCAAACCAATACAAAAGACAGCGTAAAAGTTGACCATCTTCCTTCAGATGAAGAGAGTGTAAATTACTTGAGTCAAGCTATCCCTCTTTTTTCACATGCAAGTAAGGCACAGTATGCTGCACTGTTTACGAATCTAAGAGAAGAGAGTAGGTTAAGTCAAAACTTTATGGTACTCCTCATCTTAGCCACTATGATAGCGACTTTTGGGCTCTTCATCAACTCGAGTTCAGTCATCATAGGGGCGATGCTTTTAGCACCGCTTATGCAGCCGATAGTGAGTCTGAGCATGGGAGTACTGCGTCAAGATGAAGCCTTGCAGATCAATGGTGCAAAAACCATAGCCATAGGAGTCTTTGCTGTGCTTGCAACTGCTGGACTCATAGCCTTGTTTACACCTATAGAAAGACTAACCTCTGAGATGTCAGGAAGACTCAGCCCTACCATACTTGACCTCTTTGTGGCCATCGTTTCAGGTGCAGCAGCAGCGTATGCAAAGTCAGATGAAAAGATACTAGGAAGCCTTGCGGGTGTTGCCATAGCTGTGGCTTTAGTGCCTCCCATTGCTGTGGCAGGTATAGGTTTGGGTTGGGGTGATTGGTCTATGTTTGCTACCGCATTTTTACTTTTTATCACCAATTTGGTGGGCATTGTTTTAGCCGCTGCATTGACTTTTGCGATGTTGGGTTTTTCTCCCTTACATCTTGCAAAAAAAGGCATCATGATATGGATAGTCATCGTGGCATTTGTTGCCATACCACTTTACAGTTCTTTCTCCCAAATGCAGGAAGACATAGCCATACAAAAAACACTGTCCAACCTAGCGTTTTCTATAGGAGAACAAGATGTGAAACTGACCCATATAGAGTTAGTTCATCGTGCAAAACTAGACGAGATACGCTGTGAAGTGATCACAACTGGAGCACTAGAAAAAGAAGAGAAAGTATGGCTTAAAGAGGCGATCTTAAAAAGTATAGGCAAAGAGGCTGAGGTGATAGTGACTTTCCGGTATAAATTATAATATATCGTGAAGTGTATTGGCTTCTTTCATCCAGTCATTGAGGGCATCCCACTCTTCCTCTTCAACCATCTTTTCACACTTTTTAAGTTCTGATTGAAAACTATGAATTGCTTCTAAGACATTAGATTTATTTTGTCTAAAAATATCTTCCCACATGTTTGGACTTGATTTGGCGATACGGCTCATGTCTTTAAACCCACCACCTGCAAGAGAGACAATACTCTCTTTAGCCTCTTGTTTCATCACTGAATTTGCAAGGGCATAACTTATGGCATGGGGCATATGAGAGATGAAAGCGGCATGCCTGTCATGCTCTTTAGCATCCATGAAAACGAGCTTCATCCCTATATCTGTAAATAGTGTTTTTACTACTGTCTGTTGGTGTTCTCCAGATCTTTCCATGTCACAAAGTACGACTACTTTGTCTTGGTATAGGTCAGGCACAGCAGCAGTAGGACCAAACTTTTCTGTACCAGTCATTGGGTGAGCGGTTACAAAGTTGGAGCGTAAAGATGGTGGGATAGATGCTGAGATGATCTCCTTGGTACTTCCTAAGTCAATCACAGTACATTGCTCATTAAGCGTGCCCAGTTCTTGTATGATGCGAATGATACCATCTACAGGGATACATAAGAAAATAACATTACAGTTACTTATAGCATCCAATGTAGGGACTACTTCATCTACTAAACCTAAAGCGAGTGCTTGTGTGCAGTGTTCTTTGTTGTGGTCAAGTCCTACAAAATGGTAGTCTTTAGAAGTTTCTTTTAGCGCAATGCTAAGTGAACCTCCCATAAGTCCAAGACCGATAATTCCTATTTTTTGTACCACCATGATGTAACCCTTAAGACCAAATATTTGGTAGGATTATAGCATATTTTCAGGCTTATTATGAGCCTCTTATAGGAATAAAGATAAAATATTAGCAAAATAAATAAGGTTGACTATAATGATGAAAAAAATAGCATTGGCTTGGATGTTACTAGGCTCACTACTTTTAGCACAAAAAGTAACTCAGGTTAAGTTTGAAGGTCTTGCACACCTTTCACCTTCTGTAGCGATGGAGATAGCAGATATTCGTGTAGGTGATGAAATGGATGCTGGTAAAATCAACGAATCGATCAAAAACTTTTTTTCACAGGGATACTTTAAAGATGTATGGGTTGACAAACAGGGCGGAACACTTATTTACCACTTTAAAGAGAAAGTAGCCATAGCTAACCTTGAGATAAAAGGGTATGGTACTGGTGATGATGGAGAGAAACTTTTAAAGAGCATAGGACTTAAAAAAGGTGATCTTTACGATAGTAGACGTGCGAGTAGAGCAAAAGAGACATTGGTAGCCAGACTTGAGAGTCAAGGGTACTATGACACTGTCGTGGAAGTTACAACTACGCCTGTGGGAGATAGTAGTGTATCACTTGTTTTTGATGTCAACAAAGGTGAGAAGATCACAATCAAAAATATGAACTTTGTGGGTGCATCAGAATTGGGACAAAGTGATTTAGAGTTTGACCTTGCAAACAAAGAAGCAGACTTTATGGGCTGGATGCCATTTCTAAATAATGGTGTAGCCAACATTGATCAACTTGAATATGATGCATTTAGAGTAAAAGATGTGTACATGAAACATGGTTACCTTGATGCGTATGTGAGTAAACCACTCATGCGTGTAGATTTTGGTTCATACAATGCAGAAGTAGATTATCAAGTCTCTGAGGGTTCTCAGTATCGTGTAGGAGATGTAAGTATCTCACAAAATATCGATGGACTTGACAGTGAGGAATTACTAGCTAAACTCACACTTACTAAAGGTAAGATCTTTAACATTAAACGAATGCGTAGTGATATGAAACATCTTAAAGAAGCAGTAGGTAACCTTGGGTATGCGTACGCAAATGTGGCACCACAAATGCATAAAAATCCTGAAGATAAAACAGTGAGCCTGCAGTATGTGTTACAAGCAGGACAAGAAGTAACGATCAATGATGTACTTATCTCTGGAAATGATACAACAAAAGACAGGGTTATCCGTAGATACCTCTATCTAGCTCCTGGAGACAAGTTTAATGCCACGGATTTGAAAGATTCTAAGGGTGCTTTAGGAAGAACTGGCTTCTTTGAAAAAATAGATATACAAAGCCAAAGGATCTCAGCAGACAAGATCAACCTTTTGGTCAATGTTAAAGAGACATCAACAGGGACTATCTCTGCAGGTGGTGGGTATGGTTCTTATGAAGGTCTGATGTTAAATGCTTCAGTTTCAGATAAAAACTTTTTAGGTTCAGGAATCAATTCAAGTATAGGGTTTGATATTTCAAAGATCTCTACGAATTATAACCTTTCATTTGTCAATCCAAAGGTCTGGGACAGCCAATATAGTCTTGGAGTGTCTTTATATAAAAAGAATTATGAATATGTCGGCTTTACACAAGATCAGCTTGGAGGTTCAGTGACTTTGGGTAGAGAGTTCTTTAGGCACTTTCATGCCTCCATCGGACTAGGATATATAGACAATCAATCTGAAAGAAATGATAATAACATTTCTTTTATTGGAGATGATGGCCAAACACAATTTTTGACTGAAGAGGAGCTAGATAGATTTTATGGTGATCAGTATAAAAAAACATCCATTTATGCATCAGTATCCTTTGATAACACCGATGATTTTTATAACCCTAGGTCAGGAATGATTGCAGCTGTTAATATGGAGTTTGCATCTTTGGATGGTGATAATGCTGATGTTAATCTTACACAATTTCCTGCTGGTTATGGCACATATACCAAAATGTCTGGAAAGCTGGGACTTTACTACGGGCTAGAAGACTGGATTGACTATGACCTTATCATGAGACTTAAAGCTAGAGTGACGAGTATAGAAACAGGTGATGATGAAAAGCTTCCTATCGCAGAGAAACTTTTTATGGGTGGTATAGGTTCAGTTAGAGGGTACGATCCGTACTCTATCATGTATGAGACAGGTGGTAAAAAACGTGCATCTGCTACTATAGAGGCTTCTATCCCTTTATCAGATGCTGCTAAGATGAGACTTGCAGCTTTTTACGACTATGGTATGATAGGTGAAGATAGTTTTACTGAAAATAAAAGATCATCAGCGGGTGTAGTTATAGAATGGCAATCAGGTTTTGGCCCAATCAACCTTGTGTTTGCCCAAGCACTTGACGATGAACCTGGAGACAGAACATCTAGCTTCGAATTCTCTATGGGAACGAAGTTTTAAATAAGCAGTACAAAAGAGGAAATGTTATGCATTTCCTTCCTCTCCCCTTTTCCTCGATCAAATCCCCAATTTACTATTTTTTGGTAACTGACTTTCATCTTTTATGATGATAGCAAAAGGTATGGGCTTTTCTAGGTTTTTTATTTGTTCTTTTGCTAGATAGAGTGGTTTGTCAGAGGTGATAACCAATGTTTGATTGTTACACTCAAAACTAATTTGTGCAGAGTTAGATGCCTCATGCAATAAAACCGTCAGTGTATAGATAAAACTAAGCCAGGAGACGGTTTGTCTATCGGGCAACAGTGTGTGGTATTTTTCACATAAGTCTTCATGCAAAAGCCCTTTGCCATACATACGTAACAGTAAAGAGATAAGCAGTATCTGTTCATGGCTAAAGCCATAATTTAATTCTTGCATGGCAATGTAGAAAGCATGCTGGTGTGCTTTGTAGATGGTAAGCGTTTTGCCTATATTCGAGAGCTTTAGTGCATACAGCAACTCTTGCTCGTAGATTTTGTCATCTTTCATATGCGGCTGAAGCACACTGTAAAGTTTTGATCCTATCTTGAGTTTGGCTTTGCGTTTTCTTTCTATGGTGATGAGGGGCTTAAATCTATCTAAGATAGAGTGGATACTTGGGTTGATCGTCGGTGGAAACTTTTGCTTATCACCCCTTAAGAGCTTCTTCAAGAAAACACCCTCACGTACACCTACAGAAGATGAAATAACCCTCTTTGCACCTATATGAGAGAGTATCTCATTAAAGATAAGTGTTCCTTCTCTTATGGTGTCATAGCGGTTCTTTTTAAGTCCAAATTTTTTGAGGTTTTTGGCTGAAGTAAGGGGTATCTCTTTTAAGTAAGTGCTATGTTCTTGAAGGTCATAGCTAAAAGCGTGTAGCTTGTCCAAAGGGTAATCACTTCGCTTCATGATGCCTTTTGAGAGTGTTCTTGCTGTACCACCTATGCCGATGGCTAGTTTTGCTTTAAAATGCTCAGGTAGCGTGTCCAATTCTTTTTGAATATAGGCTTTGGCTTTTTTGTGTATGCTTGCATTCTTTTCATCTTTATCAAAAAAGAGTTCTTTAAGTCTCACGGTACCTAGATTTAGAGAGTACGTATCTACGATGCTTCCTTTTTTGATGAGTGCTATATCTGAAGATCCTCCACCAATGTCGATGCTTATAGCATCTGTGACGGGCAAGAGATTAGATGCCGCAATTGCACCATACTCAGCTTCAGTTTTACCATCTATCACTTTAATGGAGAGTTTAAGCTCTTGTTGTATCCAGTCTATGAAAGTTTGTGCATTGGGTGCATCTCTAAGTGCTGAGGTTGCGACACAAAGTGTTTGGGAGGCTTGGTATTTGTCTATGGTATGGATGAAGGATTTGAGGGCTAAGAAGGCTCGTTTTATGCCTATAGGTTGGAGATGTCCATTCTTTTCGTAGGCACCTTCTCCGATGCGGACTTTAGATTTTTGTTCGCAAATAAGATGAAAGCCATATCGGCTTGTTTTTTCAAAGATCACAAGCCTAGCAGAGTTTGAACCGATATCAATGATAGCAGTTCGTTTAGACATGGATTAAGACTCTAACTCTTCTTGGAGTTTGTTGTACTTAAACATAAGTTCTTCAACATTTTCCACATTGTCAGGATCGGGTATAATGCAATCAACAGGACACACAGCAATACATTGAGGCTCATCAAAGTGACCAACACACTCCGTACACATATCTGGATCTATAAGATAGATAGGATCATTTTCTTCGATAGCTTCATTTGGACACTCTTCTCTACAAGCGTCACATGCGATACATTCGTCAGTTATTGTCAATGCCATTTAGGTTACCTTTTATTAGGAATGATTTTTCAATTCGCTCGTTATTTAATAAGAGTTATATCCCAACCTAGCTTACGGATAAATTAAAAGTTAACAATAAATTATTTTTTATTGGATTATACGGCCAAAGCACGCGTATAGCGACTAAATACTATGTAATCTTTTTTGGAAAACAAAATCTATAACCACGTCTTCTTACCGTTTCAATCGTTGAAATGTCTAAAGGTTTGTCCATTTTTTGACGGATTTGGTTAATGGCAACTTCTATCACGTTTGGAGTCACAAGTTCAGGTTCTTCCCAAATGGCATCAAGCAGTTGTTCTTTAGAAACGATCTGNTCTTTATGCATNGCAAGATGTGTAAGCACTTCAAAGGGTTTCCCTTTAAGTTCTATCTCTTCACCTTGATAGATGATCTTTTCTTCTTCTGGGTTGATGATAAGGTCTTCGATCTCGATGATGTTAGAAGCACCAAAACGTAGCTTCGCTTCGATACGTACAAATAAGATGTCATAATCAAGAGGTTTTCTTATGAAGTCATCTGCACCACCTTTGAGTGCTTCGATCTCACTCTCTTTATCTATACGTTCAGAGAGGACGATCACAGATGTTTTATGTGCTACTTTTTTAATGTCAGCTATAAGAGATATATTGATACTGGCATTATGTTCCCAGCCAAGTAAAACAAGATCGTAGTTACGGATATCAAGATAATACTTTGCATCACCAAGATTTTCAGCAATGTCACATTGGTAGTCTGCAGCAAGAAGCTTTTCGGAAAGAGTTTTACCAAGCTCTACGTTATCTTCAATGACTAATACTCTCATAAATACACCTTTGTTTAAGATTTATTTAATATTATAGCATAAAAATAGGGTTTTCTGAAAGTTTTTTTAAACGGGAGTATGTATTAGAACTGCCAAACATGACTAAGCGCAACAGAACACTTTGGCAAGATGTCAGGTTTTGCTATCTTGAGTGTAAGGCTTTTGAGTTGTGGGTAGGTACTACAAAGTACAGACTTCACACCTAACAATGCTTCTTCTAGAAGTGCATAGCGTTTTTCTTCCAGTTCGTTTTGGATGAGTAAAACCACGTCAGCATAGTCGATGAACTCTTCATGACTATAGTCATAAGTAGCCTCTAGATCTATGATGACCCTTTGAGGTCTGTCACGCTCGAAATCCAGCAGCCCTATGATGACATCAAAGGTTAAAGCTTCTATGTGGATAGTCATCTGACTAGACCTTGCCTTCTTCTTTTTTGAAGAGTCTTACGATGTTTGGGGTGTGCTTATAGAAGATGACAAAAGTGATGATCCAGATGGGAGCATGTGAACCTATGCCTGGTACTTCTGGGTAAAGCATGTATGAAGCGATGATGAAGGCTACAAGGGCAATGAGTGAGGAGATAGAGGATA
>JGI24023J19991_10002671_pt1 | contig 12882 bp, 12 predicted proteins | sample Cruoilmetagenom1_FD_19991 | JGI IMG/M metagenome (IMG submission 19991)
AGCTCGCTATTCCTGTGGTTTTGCTCTCTCGGATCAGCCAAACCTGGACCAAATCTGAGCGCCAATTCTGCGAAGTTATTTTTTCGCGAACCCTTACCATAAAAATCATCTAAACCTGAACTTGCAATGCATTGGTAGCAATCAACGCTTGCGCAACCGGGCGATGGCCGCTAAAAGCCATGGGAACAAGTTTCGATCGGCAACCGACGAACAGATGAATGAGACGATGGGTAAACAGCGATCTTTTCGAATCCGCAGCGCCCTATTGATTACCGCCTTGGCCGGCCTGCTTTCGGGCGCCACGGCGGGTGCATTCCTGGCCCTCACCCGGGACCTGCCGCAAATACGGGAACTGGAAAATTTTGAACCATCAGCGGCGACGCGTATCTATTCGTCCGACCAGGTTCTGCTGGCCGAATTGTTCCTGGAAAAACGGATACCGGTACCCATCGACCAGATTCCCGCATACCTGAAGTCCGCCCTGATCGCCATCGAAGATCGCCAGTTTTACACCCACAGCGGGATTGATGTGAAGGGAATTTTTCGGGCCGTGGTCAAGGACATCATGGCCGGCCAGTTCGTGGAGGGCGCCAGCACCATCACCCAGCAATTGGCCAAAACACTCTTTTTATCCCGAGAGAAGACCCTCATTCGCAAGATCAAGGAAGCCATCCTGGCCATTCAGCTGGAGCGGCGCTACACCAAAAATGAATTGCTGGCCCTGTACCTGAATCAGATCTATTTCGGCAGCGGTGCCTACGGCGTGGAATCGGCGGCACGGCGCTTTTTCGGCAAACCGGCATCACAGATGGACCTTTCCCAGTGTGCCCTGATCGCCGGCCTGCCCAAGGCACCATCCAGATACAGCCCGTTGGTCAACCCGGAACTGGCGGAAAAAAGGCGCAACCTGGTTCTGAAAATTATGCACAACCAGGGCATCATTACCGAGACCCAGCACCGCTTGGCAACCGCTGAACCGGTGCTGGAGGCCTTACGCGCGAAATCTACCGGATCAGCCCCCTATTTTATTCAGCATATCAAGCCGATACTGGAGGCAGCCATCGGCCCCAGCCTGCTGTACAAAGGCGGTCTGACAATACACACCACCCTTTCCCATCGCCTGCAGCAAGCTGCCGAACAGGCGGTGGAAATGGGGCTGTCACGCCTGCAGCAGCGGAGGCCGTCACCAAAGAAACGAGGCGCCTCTCCCCAAGGGGCACTGGTGGCCATCGACATCAGGACCGGCGGCATTCTGGCCATGGTGGGCGGCAGGGATTTTTCCCAAAGCGCTTTCAATCGGGCCACCGATGCCCGACGCCAACCGGGGTCGGCGTTCAAGCCCATCGTTTATGCATTGGCCATCTCCCGCGGATTCACCCAGGCCAGCCTGGTGCTGGATGCACCAGTCGTCTTCAAGGGCGAGGGCGATAATAAAGACTGGCAGCCCCAGAACTTTTCAAAACGCTACCAGGGGGAAATGACCCTTCGTCAGGCCTTGACCCATTCCAAAAACATACCGGCCGTCAGACTGGTGGAACGGCTGGGACCGTCGGCCGTTGTGCAGTTTGCCCATAAACTGGGCATCGACTCACCCATCTCCCCGAACCTGTCCATTGCCCTGGGAGCCACCAACACCACGCTGCTGGAACTCACGGGTGCCTTTGCCGTCTTTCCCAACGGCGGCAACCATATCCCGCCTTTCGGCGTCACCGAGATTCTGGATAGAGACAATTCGGTGCTCCGGCGTGCCGGGTCGGCCATTCGGCTGGTGATGACCGAAACCCATGCCGCCATCATGGTGGACATGCTCCGGGGCGTGGTTGAGGAGGGGACGGGAAAAGCAGCACGTCGACTGCGCTTGCCCGTTGCCGGCAAAACCGGCACCACCGATGATTTCAAAGATGCGCTCTTCTTAGGATTTTCTCCGACGGTAGCAACCGGCGTGTGGGTAGGCATGGATGATTTTACGCCCCTGGGAAATCTGGAAACCGGCGCCCGGGCCGCCCTCCCCATCTGGATCGATTTCATGGCGGCGACCATACCCGAGTCGACCACGCTTTACTTTGACATACCAAACCACATGAAAAAGGTGTTGATCGACCCGGTAACCGGCCGTGTTGCAGAACATGGTGGGGATGACGTGGTCAATGCGCTGTTTGTAAACGGGACGGAACCCAAAGGGTATTAAGGTGGCATCGACCAGCGTCCGGGTAAGGGCCTTTGAAATAATACAACCGGTTTGAGTCGATGGGCCAAACCCTTTAGCAATCGCTTCTGGTAGCCTTTTAAACAGACCATCTGGATTTTTCCCCTACCGCCGCATGACGCGTTTATGGATCACCGCCACTTTGGTGGACATTTGGTTGACCTGTTTTTTTATTTCGGCGACGTTGCCGTCCGTGCTGATGAGGATGCTTTCGATGGAATCCACGTCGGAAGCCATTTTAATACTCGTCCGTTTGATCGCCTGGACCTGTCCGTTCAGATAAAACAAGAAACCAGTCACTCCGAGCATCCACAAGGCCATTCCGTAAACTATCCACTCCTTTTTCAGGTGAACAACAACCTTCTCCATCGTCTCTCCTTAATTGGACGAAAAGTAAACACAGTTCTCTCTTTGACAACCTGTACCACGAAAATCACGATGAAAAACCGCCGGATCGGGAGAAGGTGCCGGAGGATCTGCAGCAATGGATTGCGCTTCACTACCTTTAAAGCAGATGGAAGCCATCGCGTGTGCAACATTTAGGTATAGATTAGATTGAAGTTAATCGGCGGGTATTTACTTACCCCGAGCTTGGGCAGCACGTGTTCCTCCCCGACGGTAAGCCAGTTCACATCAGGATTAATCTCCCTTAACTTCCTGTCGTCTGGTGGCCGGGAATGGTCGGTATAGGCGTAGGTAACCTGGAAGATGCATACGTTATACTCACCATTCATAGCGACAACGTAGTTCTTCTTGAAGGTGCGGGGAGGTATTTTCTGGGATTCGGCGATCTTCCGAATCTCGTCGTTGGAGAAACAAACCAGCGCCGCTTTGGAAACGCCGCGTTCGGAAATGCGGTACAGGGCCCTGGATTCACTGCTGCCGGCATAAACAGTGGAAATGCAGGGAATCCGTTTAAGGTACTGGGCCGCTACCATAGCGGCCGTACGCCGACCACCCACCATGACGGGCATACCATAGTACTCAAAGAGCTTGCGCTGGGCCAGTTCGGCGTACTTATCTCCCTTCTCATAGAGATCCTTGGAGATATACCGCAAACTCCGGGCCAGATCTTCGGCCGCATCGGCGATGGGCCAGTCGATTCTCACATGATAGTGGGTCAAGCTGTAGCGGTTGGCGGAGCTGGTGATGGGATCACGCTGGATCAACAACGCATAATCCACCGGCAGCAATACATTTATAAAATCGTAGAAATGAACGGAGTCCAAGTATTTTTGGGTCCGGTCGAACTTCTCGGGCAAGGGAAGGGCTTTGGATTGCAACAGGTTCGTTTGGGTGGGTTTGTTTACATCAAAAAATCGGACATACTTCTTATGGGTTGCCGGAATGACGTCCTCCACGAAAAGCACCAGAAATGTCTTCTGACTCTCGTACTCGATACCGGGAATCCGCGCGCGGGGCTTAAGTTCCCTTTTCTCGATGAACGGATAGGGCAGCGCTCGGTCGGCAAACTGCCCGTAGGACTGAACCAAGGCGTAGTCGATCATGAACTGGTCCAGTTCGTCCCGAAGCAGTTCATAATATGAACGCCGAAGACGATTAAACTGGCTGAGTTCTTCTCTTACACTCCAGAAGGCCACCGTGGTTCACCTTGGACAGATTGTGGGTTAAGTGATACGGAAGATGATACGGATGTTATTGTTATCTTTTAGTTATCACGATTATCTCCGGGGGTCAACGACTGCTGTCCGTTTTTCCATTTAGTTTTTCCATCCATCTGTAGATCGTTTCCCTATAGTGGATACTCAGCAAGGCCGCCAGTACCGTCACCCCAAGAGCGACGACAAAGAACGCGTAGTTTTTTTGAAAAAAATATTCGCCCTGAATGCTCAGCATGAGGGTGCCCGGCATTCTGCCGATCGAAGCAATCAACAAAAATGCCTTGAGCGGAATCGCCGAGATACCCAGAAACAGGCACAGGTAATCTTTTGGAAATCCGGGAAAAACAAAGAGGATAAGCAGAACGATGATCCCCTGTCGCTTCAACAGATGATCGAAGCGAACCAGGTAATCGGCCGGGATCCATCGCCGGACAAAGTGGCTGCCGACAAATCGGCCGATGCCGAAGTTAATCCATGAACCTAAAGCCAACGCCAGGCTGGAATAAACAAAACCCTTGGTTGTGCCGAAGAGGTAACCGCCAATAAATCCGGTGGCTTCGCCCGGCACCGGCGCCAGGACCACCTGAAACACCTGAAGCGCCATGAAGGCAATCGGCGCCCCGTTTCCGAAGCCGGAAACGAATCGTTCAACTTGATCACGGTCCGAGATCCATCGGTAAGCCACCATCAGGCCGGTTACCATTTCATGGCGGAAAAACAGCACCGGCAGCAGAGCGCCCAGCAACAAGCCACCAATCCAGAACCATCGCTTTGCTTTTCCTGTTTTCAACAAGGCACCCGGTAGACGAATGGTAACATCAGCGATCCGTCAATGCCGCTACACCGGGGAGGTCTTTGCCTTCCAGAAATTCCAGAGAAGCGCCTCCGCCGGTTGAAATATGGGTCATTCGATCGGCCAGGCCGGCCTTTTCCACGGCCGCAGCCGAATCACCGCCGCCGATTACCGTAATGGCACCCTTTCTTGTGGCCGAGGCCATGGCCCGGGCCACGGCATAGGTGCCACCGCCCGTGGCATCGATCTCAAAGACGCCCATGGGGCCGTTCCACACGATGGTCCGGGCATCGTCTATGATGCCTTGGAACAGCGACACGGAAGCAGGTCCGATATCAAGGGCGATCCCGTCTGCGGGAATGGCGCTGACGGCTGTGGGGACCAGTTTTCCGACGGTTCGGGCATCGAAGTCAAAGCGGTCGGTGCACAGACAATCCACGGGGAGAACCAGTTTTTCGCCACCCTTGTGCAGCAGGGAGCGGGCCAGGTCGACCTTGTCCGGTTCCACCAAGGATTTCCCGATCTCCAGATCGTTGGCCTTGAAAAAGGTATAGGCCATGCCACCGCCGATGATCAGACGGTCCACTTGGGGAAGCAAGCTGTCGATGACATCGATCTTCCCCGAAATCTTGGCGCCACCGAGAATGGCCACGAAGGGCCGTTTGGGAACCTCCAGGGCCTTACCGAGGTAGGCGATCTCTTTTTCGATGAGAAACCCCATGGCGCAGCGCTTTATGAAACGGGTCACGCCGTCGGTAGAGGCGTGTGCCCGGTGGGCCGTACCGAAAGCGTCGTCGACGTACAGATCGGCCAGCCCGGCCAGGGCTTTGGCGAACGTCTCGTCGTTGTCCGTCTCGGCCCTGTGAAAACGCAGGTTTTCCAACAGCAGCGCCTCACCGGCGGAAAGGGCACGAACGGCAGCATCGGCTGAGGGTCCAATGCAATCGTCGGCAAAGGCCACCGGTTGTCCCAGCAGCCTTTCTAACGCGGCGGCACAGGGTTTTAAAGAGAGTTCCGGCACCCGTTTGCCCTTGGGCCGGCCCAGGTGAGACATGAGAATCAACCGCCCATTACGCTCCAGAATATCGCGGATGGTGGGCAGGGCAGCACGCAGGCGCTTGTCGTTGGCAACCTGTCCCTTTTCCAGTGGAACGTTAAAATCCACCCGCATGAGCACGCGGCGATTCTTGACGTCAAGATCAGAAACGGTGAGTTTTGCCATGGGTTCCTCCTTGGGGAGTGGCGACCGGCACATAGGGCCTCGGAAAAAATTAATTGAACCGATAGATGGTTAAATATGATGGGTTCAGACTGAAAACAAAAGCGTCGGCCAACCGTCCGCCGACCTTCAAGCGCACACCCATCGGCACAGCCGTCAGGTTTTTTCTTTCCGCTGCTTTTGTGTGCGCAACGCCTTTTTCCGGGACCAGCGCTCGAAAAAACCAAGCATGCCGGATGCGTATGCCCGGTCCACGATCTCTTCCCGAACGGTAATACCGCCCTCGTCCGCCATGGCTTTTCTCAGACAAGCAGTCTTGTAGAAACAGGGCATACAGGATTCCGGGGTATGTCTCAGTCCCTCTTCTCCCAGGGGAAAGACGGTTTCGAGATTTCCGAAACAGGGAGGAAATTTTTTCTGGTTTACGGTCTCGGCCATGTTGTTTATGCAACGTCGGCGTTTATACGGGCCATGTGACCCTGATCGGCAAAGCTGAAGTAGCCTTCAGTCCCGATGATCAGGTGCTCATGAACGGTAATGCCCATCAGCCCGCAGGAGCGAACCAGTTTTTTGGTGATCGCCATGTCATCGGGCGACGGCGCCGGATCCCCGGATGGATGATTGTGGGCGAAAATCACGGCGGCGGCCGTATGGGCCAAGGCGGCCTTGACCACCTCACGGGGATAGACGGCACTGGCGGTAACCGTTCCGGTAAAAAGAATTTCGTCTGCAATTACCCGGTTTCTGGCATCCAGGTAGATGGCCACAAAGCATTCCCTTTTTCTATCACGAATGGTGTGATTGAGATAGTCGAAAAGTTCACGCGAATTGGTCAGGGGCATTTTCCCCTTGAGCTGCTGTTGAAGGTATCGCCTGGAAACCGCCGGCACCAACTTGAGCCCAAACAGATTTTTGGGGCCGATGCCCGCGACCCGACACAGGTCGGCCGGCGCTGCGTCAAGGACGTTCTGCAGGGTCTTAAACCGGCCTAAGGCGGCTTTGGCCGCGTCCTTGCAATCTTTTCGGGGCGTACCCAGAGCAAGCAGCAGTTCGATGATCTCGTAATCATGAAATCCGTCGAGCCCGGATTTGAGAAATCGGTCACGCAGCCGCTGACGGTGTCCCTCGCCCTTGTGCGGCCTCTTTTTATTATTTTCGGTCACCGGTTCACGCCCTTTGACACCAATCTAATCAGGTATCGTCCAACTCCTGTTTCAGATCCCGGGTCATCAGCTGATACAGTGCCGTTTTCGGATCCAGATCATCGTAGAGCACATGATAAACGGCGTGGGAAATGGGCATCTCGACACCCAGGTTACGCGACAGGTTGTACACCGACCGGGCGGTCTTTACCCCTTCAGCCACCATGTGCATTTCCGCCAGCAAATCCTTGAGCTTTTTTCCTTCGCCGATCTGTTTACCGATGGTGTGGTTACGGCTCAAGTCACCGGTGCAGGTAAGAATCAAATCGCCGACGCCGGCCAAACCGGTGAAGGTTCTGGGCCGGGCCGCCATGGCCAGCCCCAGTCGGCGGATCTCAACCAATCCGCGGGTAATCAAGGCGGCACGGGTATTGAGCCCCAGCCCCAGGCCGTCGATTACGCCGGCGGCGATGGCGATGACATTTTTTACGGCCGCCCCCAGTTCGGCACCGATTACGTCATCGATGGTATAAACCCGGAAATATTCGGTGGCGAACACCTGCTGGACAAACGCCGCCGTTTGGGCGTCGCGGGACGCCACGGTCACCACCGTGGCCACCTGCCGGGCCACCTCCTTGGCGAAACTGGGGCCGGTAAGCACGGCCAGCCGATCCGTCGACATTCCGGGGATGACCTGCGCCAGCACGCCGGACATGGTGAGGTGCGTCCGGTTTTCGATCCCCTTGGAAGCACTGACCACAAACGTGTCCGGACCGATGGCAGGCCCGCAGCACGAGATTGTCTGGCGTGTGACATGGGAAGGGGTCACCACCAGCACAAGATCCTTGCCGGCCACGACCGTTTCCAGGTCACCGGAAGGATGAAGGTTGTCGGACAGGATCACGCCGGGCAGAAATCGCTGGTTCTCCTTCTTCTCCAGCATCTGCGTCTTCACCTCGGCTTCATATACCCAATGATCCACGGCAAAGCCCTTGACCGCCAGCAAGTTGGCCAGGGCGGTTCCCCAGCTGCCGGCGCCGACCACACCGATCTTCATGGTGTTGAGGTCCACGATCGTTTTCATTGGTTCTATTCCTTCGGTGGGGCAGATGGTGCGCCTTCACCATCCGCCGATTCGCCGGTTTCATCTTCTTTTTCAGCCAATCCGGCGGCGCTGACCACCCGCTCCCCGGAATCCATGACGATCAGCCGCACCCCCTGGGTATTACGGCTGATCACCGAGGTACCGGAAACGGGCATCCGAATCAACTTGCCTTTGTTGGTCACCAGCATCAGGTCGTCGTCGTCCTGAACCAGGATAATATTTACAACCTGGCCGTTTCGTTCGTTGGTTTTAATGGTGATCACGCCTTTGCCGCTGCGCCGGTGGATCGGGTACGCATCGATCGAGGTCCGCTTGCCGTATCCGTTTTCGGTTACGGTAAAGAGCGTCTGGCCGTGCTGCAGCACCTCCATGCCCACGATATGGTCCTCCGGAGCCAAGCTCATGCCCCGTACGCCACGGGCCACCCTGCCGGTGGGACGCACATCCGATTCATCGAAACGAATGGTTTTACCCATGGCGGTTCCCAAAAATACGTTCTGGGTCCCGTCGGACAGTTTCGCCATAATCAGTTCATCACCCTCGGTCAGGCCCAGGGCGATGATCCCACCGGCCCGGGGACGGCTGAAGGCCATGAGGTCCGTTTTTTTCACCGTCCCGTTGCGGGTGGCCATGAGAATATGCAGACCGGGTTCAAAATCGGGAACAGCCAGCACGGCGGTCATCCGTTCGCCGTCGGAAAAATCCAGCAAGTTGACGATGGCCTTACCCCGGCTCTGGCGGCCGGCCTGGGGGATGTCGTATACCTTGCACCAGTAAACCTTCCCCAGATTGGTAAAAAAGAGAAAAAAGTGGTGGGTGGAGGCCACGAACAGATGGGAGACAAAATCCTCCTCCTTGGTGCCCATGGCGGTCTTGCCCTTGCCGCCGCGTCGCTGGCTTTGATACAAGGTGATCGGATTGCGCTTGATATACCCGGTATTGGTGATGGTTACGACCATGTCCGCTTCGGCAATCATGTCCTCGATGGTCAACTCCCGGGTATATGTCAGAATCTCCGTCCGGCGCGCATCGCCAAACTCACCTTTGAGGAAATCCAGCTCGTTTTTGATGATGCTCAGCACCAGCCGTTCACTACCCAGAATCTCCTTGTATCGGGCGATATCTTTAAGCACGGCATCATATTCTTCAACGATTTTGTCTCGTTCCAGGCCGGTGAGCCGCTGCAGACGCATATCCAAAATGGCCTGGGCCTGGATGCTCGTGAGGTCGAAGGTCTGCATGAGCCGATCTTTGGCTTCCACGGGGGTCTTGGATTCACGGATCAGCTTGACGACCGCATCCAGGTTGTCCAGGGCCACCTTCAAGCCTTCCAGAATGTGGGCCCTGGCCTCGGCCTTGTTCAGGTCGAATCGGGTACGCCGGATGACGATCTCCTTGCGGTGAAGGACGAAATGCTCAAGAATCTGCTTCAGGTTGAGCACCTGAGGTCGGTTGTTGACCACCGCCAGCAGGATGATCCCGAAACTGTTGGCCATCTGGGTGTGTTTATACAGCTGGTTAATGATGACGCCGGCCATGTGATCTTTTTTGACGCCCATGGCAATGCGCATGCCCCGCCGGTCGGATTCGTCGCGCACATATCGCAGCCCCTCGATCACCTTGTGCTTCATCAGTTCGGCGATCTTTTCGATGAGCCGCGCCTTGTTCACCTGGTAGGGGATCTCGGTTACCGCGATAGTTTCCTGGCCGGTTTGCTTATCCTCCTCCACCGTCACCCGCGCCCGGCAGCGGACAATGCCCCGTCCCGTTTCATAGGCATCCCGAATGCCCTGAATACCGTGGATGACGCCGCCGGTGGGAAAGTCCGGGCCCGGGATATGGGTGATGAGCTCCCCGCAGGTAATCGCCGGGTTGTCGATCAACACCTTTATCCCTTCGATCACCTCGGAAAGGTTGTGGGGAGGGATATTGGTGGCCATGCCCACGGCAATTCCGGAAGATCCGTTGACCAGCAGCGCGGGAAATTTGGCCGGCAGCACCGAAGGCTCGGTGAGGGACTCATCGTAGTTGGGTACCGTGTTGACGGTCTCCTTGTCCAGGTCCTCGAGCATCTCGTGGGCCAGCCGCATCATACGAACTTCCGTATACCGCATGGCTGCCGGCGGGTCGCCGTCGACGGAGCCGAAGTTACCCTGGCCGTCCACCAGCCGGTAGCGCATGGAAAATTCCTGGGCCATGCGAACCATGGTGTCGTATACCGCGGTGTCACCATGGGGATGATATTTACCGATCACGTCACCCACGATGCGGGCCGACTTTTTATAGGGTTTGTTGTAGTCGTTTCTCAGCTCCCGCATGGCAAAAAGCACGCGGCGGTGAACCGGTTTGAGCCCGTCACGAACATCGGGAAGCGCCCTGCCGATGATTACGCTCATGGCGTAATCGAGATAGGACTTCTTCATCTCCGCTTCGATGCTTACCTCGGAACGCTGTAAGACTTCGGCTATGTCGTCATTCATATTCGGAAATTATCCTTCTTGGGCCATCCCGGCACGGGGCAAAGCGCAGGTTCGCCGTCATGACCGGTCCGGTTAGGGTTGAGAGTGTTCGATCAATTTTTGGTAACTGGCATGGTAGATATTGGTCAATGTGAGAAAGCCGGTGGCAATCAACGGCCCATATATGATCCCGAGAATACCGAAGATCTTAAGACCGCCGATAAGGGACAAAAACACCATCAGGGTATGCATTTGAACCCGCTTTCCCACCACCCTGGGCTTTAAAATATATTCGACACCGCCGGACAGCAGCAGATAAAATACCAGGAAAAAGAGACTGGTACCGACGCGCCCCGTCAAAAAGAGAAAAATCACTGTGGGAGCAAACACCGCCCCGACGCCGATGATCGGCATAAACGCCAGCAAGAACATGATCACGCCCCACAAAAAAGCAGACTGNAGGCCGAACAGCCAGAAGATGCCCCCCCCGGCAATGCCCTGGATGGCTCCGCACAACCCGTTTCCCACGAGGATAGCACCGGCCATGTCGCTAAATTTATCGAAAAGCTGGGTGTCCTGTTCTTCTGGAAGGGGCGACAGATCGATGAGAAACTGCACCAGCTTCGGCCCGTCGATGAGCAGGAAAAAAATGACCAACAGCATTAGAAAAAAACTGGTCAGAAAAGAGAGGGTGTTGGAGGCAACCGCCCGGGCCTGATCGAAAAAAAACAGGCCCACCGCCCTGCCGATATCAGAGATGGTTTTGCTCAACTCCTCCCCGGTGATGACGATATCGAAATTGGCCAGCAGCGGATTGATACGGTCCAGCAGGGCGTTATTGGTAAAATGCGTGTTGATGAAGTTGAAAAGCGCCGGACTTTTGGTTAGTTGGATCAGCTCGTAAGCCTCCTGGGCCAGAACCCCCACAAAAAAAACAATGGGGACAAACAGGATAAAAAAAATCAGCAGGCAGGTTAGCAATGAGGCAAACCCGGGACGGATCCTTCCCCGGAACGTCAACAGCCGGTAAACGGGATGAAAGGCACCGGTGACAACGGCGCCCAGAACGATGATGGAGAAGAACGGCGACAGAAGCCATCCCATCAAAGAGATCGAAATGAGAAAGCAGGCCAGAAAAAACCACAGAATCATATTTTTGGAGGTTCGGTCCTCCATGGTTCCTCCAGAAACCGGCAGTGCCGCTTCAGGAAAATGGGCGATTATTTTTTTTCCCTATCCCTGATCACCTGACGGGGCATAACGCAATCTGCGCAAACGCCTGGGTAACGCGGAAAGAGGCATTTGCGCAGAATCGATATTGAATGCGTCAGACCCGGATGGTCAATTTTCAGCCGGAATCGGCGAAGCGGCTTACTTACTGATGATGGCGCCGCCAACCAGGTAGAGAATTATTTCATAAACAGCGACCGGGGTGTAGCTTCCGGCCATCCCATAGACGATCCCACCGCCGATGATGGCCGGAACCCCGCAAAACACCAGAATCCCCAACTTTCTACTAATATCCATCTGTTTTAATCTCCTGTCGCCGCCGACATTTATCTTTTGGATAGGGGTTCGTCTACGCTCCCTAAAATCGATTTTTATTTATCAGTAACAGCCGAGAAAGTAAAGAAAAAAATCATCTTTCGACGATCATCGCCATGCCCATGCCGCCGCCGATGCACATGGTGATCAGCCCGGTGGAATAGCCTTTGCGCTTCATCTGGTTCATGCCGCTGACCATCTGCCGGGCACCGGTGCAGCCGATGGGATGCCCGAAGAACAAATTCACCGTGCCTCTGGTTGTTGATTCTTGGCAGTACAGCTGATATGTTTTAATAACACAAATGGTTGTCAATCGTATGGGCCGCGGTTCTAAAGCAAAAGGTCCAATTCAGACCGTTTTGGTCAATACCACAGATTCCGCGAAGGTGTCCAACAGGAAATGAAACGCCGCCTATATGCTCCGGCCATCCTTTTCGTCGGTCTGCTGAGCGCTCAGATTGTCGCTACCGCCCATGTCTACCTGTCCAATCTGAACCTGCTGCAGGCCACCGAAGCGGTGATGCGCGCCGGCTACCTGGCCGTCCCCAATGCCCGAGTCACCGAGCATCTCAACTCGCTGGCAACCGCCATGGCCGGGGGACTGTTCTTTACCCTGAGCCTCGGTTCCGGTCTGTCTCTGGTCACCCTGATCGGTGTCTGGCTGTGGGACCGGGCTTTCCGGCGCAGCCGGAAGGCAACCTTTTTTTATCTGCTGATATGGGGGATCAGCCTTTTTATAGTCAACGACAACGGCTGGAATCCGGCAGCCTCCGCCTACCTCGTGGTGGTGC
>JGI24023J19991_10002673_pt1 | contig 12876 bp, 16 predicted proteins | sample Cruoilmetagenom1_FD_19991 | JGI IMG/M metagenome (IMG submission 19991)
CGAGTTTGCTAAAACCTGCAAAGAGCATGGCATTGGACAAAAGTTCACCCGTGTTAATCGCCCCCAGACCAATGGCAAGGCTGAACGGGTTATCCGCGCCCTTATGGAAATGTGACATGAAAAAGAGATGTTTGCCAGCCGCACTCATCGCAAGACTTCCTTGAACCGCTTTATCAATTTCTATAACTCCGTTAAACCCCATAAGGGACTTGACAATATGACCCCTCATGCTTAGCTCCGAGACGTTAGCTGTAAAAGGAACTTATGAGCATCGAATACAAAATCAATCACTCAATCAGTACGGAGCAATTTATTTCTCTATTGGCTGATTCGACCTTGGGCGAACGTCGTCCTATTGAAGATCGTGAATGCATGGAGGGCATGATTTCAAATAGTAATCTTACAGTCAGTGTGTGGGACTCAGGAAAATTGGTGGGTATTTCTCGCTGCATGACAGACTTCCACTATGCATGCTATCTGTCAGATCTGGCTGTTTCTAAGAAGTATCAAAAATTGGGTATTGGCAAGCAACTGCAAATTCTTACGCAAGAACAACTTGGGTCTCGTTGTAAGCTAATCCTCATTTCGGCTCCAGCGGCCAGCTCATATTATGAACACATTGGTTTTTCAAATAATCCACGCTGTTGGGTTCTTGAACGCGATGCAAATATTCACAGCTAACAAGTTGCTCAAACATCGTTCCGGCCAAAAAACGGCCTCCACTGGACGCGCTAACGCGCGCCGTTTAGCAAAGCATTATGTTTTGAGGGAGTCATGAAGTTCATCTTAGCCAATGAAAGCCACTACGAAAATATAGCTAATTTAGTTTCGTCACCGGAAGAGCTATATCTTGTTTTCCCCAGTGGCCAGTATCCATGGAGTGCAGCTCAGTTAAAGAAGCTGTCAACTAAAAGGAAAGAGCTAACTGTATGCATCGTAGAAGACGAAATTGCAGCATTTGCTAATCTCTATGAAGTTGAGCCAAACAAATCTGCATTTATTGGCAATGTTATTGTTTCTTCCAAGCATAGAGGCCAGGGGTTGGGTAAATCATTAATGCAGCACATGATCCAAAAATGCCAAGACAATTACAATGCTGCCCCTCATTTATCGGTATTCAGTTTTAATGAAAAGGCTCTATTAATGTATGTAGGTATTGGGTTTAAGCCATATGAAATTGAAGCAAGGGAAGGGCTTAATGGTAAACAAGTTGCGCTAATTCATATGCGCTATGAGAGAAAAACATAACAAGTTTGTAAACTGGACAAATTTTAAGCGCAAAGAACAACTTGAGGCCTATATAAATGATTAAAGGAAGTTGCATGTGCGGCGAAGTCAGATATGTAATTCGCGGCCACGTTGGTGACATCGCTCACTGTCATTGTACTACGTGCCGAAAAGCTCATGGTTCAGCTTTCTCATCTGTCGCGGCCGTGCAAATTAGCGACTTCGAGTTCACCTCTGGCGAAGGTTTAATAAAATGTTACAACTCATCGCCTGATAAAATCAGGTGCTTTTGCTCAAATTGTGGATCACATATATATGCGCACAGAGACGGACAGAATCATTTTATTCTCCGCCTGGGAACTCTAGATGACGATCCTGTGGTTAAGCCTGTAAATCACATATGGCTTAGCCTAAAAGCACCTTGGTACGATCTGGAAACAGATTGCAATTTACCGAAATACGAGAAATGGGTCGATGATCGGTAACCATATAGCACATAACAAGCAACTGCATCGGAACAAATTTCGCTGCGCTCAATTTGCCCGCTGAGTTGGGCGTTAGGCTCCAATTAAAATTAGGAATAATCGCAATGAAAAAATATGAAGGTAGCTGTGGGTGTGGTTCTATTGAGTATTCTTTTGAAGGTGAACCGGCTAATTCAGTCTTTTGTTATTGTAAAGAATGCCAAGTCCATACAGGTTCAGACAAATGGTTCGGATTATGGATTCCAGAAGACAAGTTCACCTTTACAAAGGGCACACCAGTTTCATTTACACGGGTGGGTGATTCGGGAAATGATGTGAAAATGTTGTTTTGTGGTGAATGTGGAACGACTCTATGTGGAAAAGTTGAGGTAATAGGTATTTACTCTGTTGCAGCATCAACAGTTAAAAATAGTCATGATTTCTCGCCAAAAATGGCAATCTATGCCGCTTCTGCCCCTGGCTGGGCCTTATTCCCTGAAGGCGTTCCGAAGTTCGATATTCTCCCTCCAGACCTAGGTGCGTAAATGCCTAACAAAAACTTCAAGTTCGTTCGCTATCGTCTCGGAGCCAAGTAAACTTCATCGGGTATCAGGCGCGCGCTGATTCGCGCGCTGCCTATCAACCCGCTGAAGCAGAATTCCTTCCTCAGGAAAATGCTCCGCATTTCCCTCTCGTCGGAATCTGCTTAGCTCCGAGACGTTAGCTTATTTCGAGATGAATTATGGAATTATCGCAGAAACAAAGTGGTGTATTAAAAGGCATGGTGTCGGCAATGCTGACCTCAATTCTTGTAATATTATCTGCCATCACTCTCGACCCATTCAATTATTCCCACATCAGCCAGTTACCTGAAAGATTATCTATCTTGGGTCTATCGTTAATATTACCTACGTTATTTCTAATTGCTTCAATAGGAAGGTTAGCTAAGTTTAGATTTTTTAGCCCTGAAGACATTGATGGTAGTGGACTAACATCGGGTACGAATGAAGCGATTATTTTACAAAGTTTACTTCAAAACACGTTAGAGCAAATAGTAATTGCGTATGGTGTTTATACGGCTTGGTGCTTGTTGATGCCTTCTTCTTGGTTGTCAGTTATTCCGTTGTGCTCGGTATTATTCGCTATCGGGCGTGTATTATTTTTTAGAGGTTATAGTCGAGGGGCACCAGCAAGGGCTTTTGGTTTTGCATTAACATTCTATTCGACAGTATTGATGTTCTTGGTGCTAGTAGTACATCAATTAACGGTAGGCATAAGCTAACAAGGCACTCCACCTGACCGCGGAAAGCGCCGTTTGTTTAAAAAGGGTCAGATTTTATCAAAGTTTATCGCGCTGTTGGAGTCCATCGTATATCCTCCCGCGTCAGGTGAGCTTGTCGTTAGCCATAAAAGCACAGATCTCGTAGCTCGTTGACAGAATGTATTAAATTTTATACAATTGTTATATGAGCGATGAAAAAGCAATCTACTGGGTAGGTACAAGCTATAAGGATCTACTCAATTTCCCTCTTGAAGCAAAGCAAGATGCTGGCTATCAACTACACCGCATTCAGAATGGATTAAATCCAGAGGATTGGAAGGCATTTCAAGCCATAGGTGCTGGCGTTAAAGAAATTCGCATAAGCGATGATGGGAATGCTTATAGAGTCATATATGTAGCAAAATTCGAAGGGAGAATTTATGTGCTTCACTCATTCCAAAAAAGTCATAAAAAACACGGCCTAAAGATATTGAGATAGCAAAGGTCAGATATAACGCCATCGTAAAGGAGGAGCAATAATGAATAAGACTGATACTTCCATTACTCATGTAAGCTCAAGTAGTAGCAACATTTTTGAAGAGCTTGGTTTCTCAGAGCGAGAAGCGACAAAATTAAAGATCAAAGCCCAATTAATGTGCTCCATTAGTGAGTGGATTAAAGATAAAGAACTAAAGCAAGAAGAGGCATCTCATGTGCTCCATGTTACACGCCCTAGAGTCTCAGATGTTATGCGTGGTAAATCATCTAAATTTACCATTGATGCACTGATTGATATGCTTGAAAGAACAGGTAAACACGTTACTTTACAGGTAAATTAAAAGTCATCTGGCTAACAAATAGCTGCAGCGGACAGTCAAAAGCATCGGCCTTTTTATGCGAGTCGCTCCGCTCCACTTTCGTATAAAAATGCCGCCACTTTTGTCTGCCGCTGAGCAAAGCGTTATGTGTCCAAGTGAGCATGTCAAATTTCTAAGGAAGTCACAAATGGCAAGTGTAAAAGAGCATTATGATGTTTTGTTATCTGAAGTATATACATGGTTATTAGGTGGGTTTTTAGAAGCAAAGAATAGGAACTCTCAATTTTTCAAAAGTAAAAATATTACTCCAGGTCAGTCAGGTATAGCCATTGATCTTGGTGCTGGTTCTGGGTTTCAGTCAATCCCGTTAGCTGAAATAGGTTTTTCGGTAACGGCAATAGATTTAAGCGAGGCGTTACTTCAAGAGTTAAATAACGAAGCTAGCGATTTAAAAATCAACACAATTCAAGATGACATCATTAATTTTGATGACCATCTCGATAACAATGTTGAACTTATTNTTTGNATGACAGATACCNTTACGCACTTGGAATCCAAGGAAAAGGTTGTAAGCCTTTTCAATAAATCATTTAAGTCTCTTGAAAAAGGCGGTAAGTTTATCTTGACTTTCCGGGATCTTACCCACGAATTAAATGACCTTGATCGCTTTCTTCCAGTTAAAAGTGACGAAAGTACAATTTTTACATGTTTCTTAGAGTATGAGCCTGAGACAGTAAAAGTACATGATATCGTATACAGAAAAATAAAAAATGAATGGGTGTTACAAAAAAGCTTCTATCGAAAGGTAAAACTTTCAAAAACGTGGGTAGATAAACAATTGACAAATATAGGTTTCAGTCTTGAAGAGTCAAGTATGAAAAATGGTCTTATTACANTTATAGCCATAAAAAACACTTAATAAACTGTTATGACTATGGAGAGAGTAATGCAAACTGTAGTGGTCAACTAATCTCCGAATCATTATGGGAGGAGATCTATTGTGATGGCGTTGGGCTTGCCTCTTTTAGCTTATTTTTNAGGTTCGGTTATGGGCAGCAGGGTTGCCGGTTTTTTATTGGGCGGTACCGATCCGAGTTCGACAGGTAGCGGTAANCTTGGAGCGACCAACTCGTTGCGAGTGCGAGGTCCGGTTTTCGCTTTGATGGTTTTGGTGGTGGATGCGGGCAAAGGTGCGCTTGCTGTATCGATAGTGCACTGGCTTCCGGTTTTACCTGAGATGCGTTCGTATTTGATCTTGGGTTGTGCCGTGGGTGTGACCCTGGGTCATGTTTTTCCTGTTTATCTGCATTTTCGCGGCGGTAAGGGTGCTGCTACGCTTATTGGCGTATTCGCGGCAATCATCCCCGAAGCTCTGATCCCAGCCGCGCTTGTGTGGTTCATCATGCTCAGTTTCTATGGTTATGTCAGCCTCGCCACATTATCAGGGGGTCTTGTGTTAGCGCTGATAACGCTAATATGGTGGCAATCCTGGCCTATGGCTGTTCTGGGGCTTTTTTGTATGACGCTTCTCCTTTGGACCCATCGCGAGAATATTTCCCGTCTGTTCATGGGCAATGAAAACCGGTTTGAGAAAGCCATGTTTTTGCGGCGCTTATGGTCAAAGCTAAGGGGTCGCTTGTCACAATGATCACTGGAAATTGAACACTGAACCGAATTGGAATGGCATGGACTCTGGTTTCCAGCGAGCATGAATCATGAAGATTCAGAGTTGGGTCGATTCGCTTGAGCGTATTCACCGGCTTGGAGTAGTTGGTAACTGTCGCGTTGTTCTCCATTGACGACAACGATATCTGTTACGAAGAAAATGGAATCTGGGCATTGATGTATCTAAGAAAGGCTGAGCAAGAAGATCTTGATAAAATTCAAGAGCTATATGGAAAAAGCAGATCCTTGCATGAGCCCTGGACACATTCACCAAAAGACTATGCTTCATATCTTTCGGACAGTGGTAGATACTTCCTTTGTTCCGAAGAGACTGCCAATATAGTAGGAACTTTTAATATATCTGGAGTTGTTAGAGGTTATTTTCAATCGGGTTTTTTGGGTTACGAAGTTTTCTCACCCTATCAGGGTAAAGGCTATATGAGAATTGGTATAAGGTTACTGATTAACGAGGCATTTAGTTCTCTCAATCTGCATCGACTTGAGGCAAATATACAACCAGGAAATAAGGCTTCTATTAAATTAGTTTCTGGAGCTGGTTTCGTTAAAGAAGGTTTCTCAAAAAACTATCTGAATATAGGTGGTTTAGGCTGGAAAGATCATGAACGGTGGACATTGCTAAATGAAAACTGGTGTGAACAAAATTAATAACAATTAGCTGCAGCGGACGCGCCCCGCTGAGCGGGGCGTTAGATAGCGCTTGGTTTGCCCATCGTTTTGTATCGGCAGAAGGTCAAGATAACCATATAAGTTGAATACCAAAGCAAGCCTGGCGATCCGGCTGGCTTCCTGTTTTATCGAAACCGATTTCACTTCGAGCACAAGCCTAAAGGGTGCCCTATCAGGCATGGACTTATCTCGTCGCCTGAGCGACACACGGAAAATCGGCGCCGTGGTGGATCTATCCATTTTGCTGGATATGCTTAAAATATACACGCATGCGTCAATAACGTTCAATTATGCTGAAAATTGTTCAATCTCATCAGGTTGTTGGTGATGGAAAGTTGTTGATCTTGATATCCTTGCAAGAATAATCATTGATCGTTTTCAAATGATTGTTATGATTTGTTTAACGTGATGGTAAAAAAGGAAGGAAAAATGCCTGTAGTGGCGATTGATCAGGGTACTACCTCCTGCCGGGCCATATTGCTCGACGAAGACGCCACCCTGTTAGCGCATTCCCAAAGACCCTTTACCCAGCATTATCCACAGTCCGGGTGGGTGGAACATAATGCCATGGAAATCTGGGAGGTGCAGCGGGAGGTTATTATCGATGTCATTAAACGCGGGGGCATGCAAGCGTCCGATATCACCGGGATGGGAATGGCGAATCAGCGCGAAACCATCGCCATCTGGGAAAAGGAGAGTGGGCTTCCGGTAGCCCATGCCATAGTCTGGCAGGATCGGCGTGGACAGGAACTGTGCGTCAAGCTGAGAAACGAAGGTCTGGAACCATTTTTTCGCCAGCGAACAGGTCTTTTACTGGATCCTTACTTTTCTGCGATCAAGTTGCGCTGGCTTTTGGATCATCGGCCGGATATTCGCGAGCGGGCTGAAAGCGGCGAGCTTCTTTGTGGAACAATGGACAGTTGGATACTTTATAATATCACTGCAGGGCAAACCCATGCCACGGAGCCTTCCAATGCCTCCCGTACCCTGATGATGAATTTGCATACTCAGGCTTGGGATCGTGAAATTCTTGAATTGCTGTGCATTCCGGAATCGATGCTTCCGAGGATCATTCCATCCATCGGTAGGCTGGCTGAGACAGATCCTGGCATAATTGGCGCCAATATTCCTATATACGCCATGCTGGGCGATCAACAAGCTTCCCTTTTCGGTCATGGGTGTTTTGATCCTGGCATGGTTAAACACACTTATGGTACTGGGGCGTTTCTGGTCATGATGATTGGCGGAGAACCCTTATTTGCAGATGGTATTCTCACCACGATTGCCTGGCAGCAGGAAAACGAAAAAACTCTGTTTGCCTTGGAGGGTTCCATTTTTGTAGCGGGCGCGGCCATAGAGTGGCTCAAGGAAGGTCTGGGGCTGATTGCCACCACCGCCGAGGTGGAAGATCTTGCCATGAGCGTGAAGGATACCCATGGGCTTTATTTCGTGCCAGCGCTGACGGGTTTGGGTGCTCCCTATTGGGATCCGGAAGTTCGGGGCATGATGCTTGGCCTCTCACGCGGTACACGGAAAGAACATTTGGTTCGAGCCGCACTTGAAGCCATGGTATTTCAAACCCAGGATGTGCTTGCTGCTATGGAAGCAACTCAAATTCCGATCAAGGAGTTGCGGCTTGATGGCGGGGCTGCGACCAACAGCATGCTGATGCAACTCCAGGCGGATCTTGCCGGAGTTCCGGTTCATACCACCCACACCCATGAGGTTACCGCCCTTGGTGCAGGTATGGCGGCCATGGTCGGAAAAGGCACTTTAACCCTGGATGATGTCGCTAATCACTGGAAGAGCAACCAGATCTTCAGGCCATCCTCTGTTCGCGACGACGTGCGTCAACGATGGAACCATGAATGGAAAAAGGCGGTCAATCACGCACGTGGCTGGCAGCATTCGTGAATCGTACCGTCACTTTGCTTGCCCCTGAGCAAGGCGTCAGGTATCAGCACATACGATACAGAAACACATAATTGCCACCGCAAAGAAGATATTCATGAAAATAAATATTGTCTTGCTGCACTTATTACTTGAAAACGCACTTGATGTTTAAAACTCCTGATCAATTAATGGGAAAACATATGGCTGCTCTCGCAGCTTAAATCCTGATGCACTTCTGACTTGAATCTGCGCTTCATTTGCTCCAATATTCGCCGCAAAAATTTATAGAACTGGACCCCGGATTTGAGACAGTGGTTTAAGTGACATTCCTGAGGTAATTTAAATCACCACAGGAGATAAAGATGAGACGAAAAAGACGTAACCATTTACCGGGATTCAAAGCCAAGGTGGCCTTAGCCGCTATTAAAGGCGATAAAACTCTGGCAGAGCAGTTTGATGTACACCAGAACCAGATCCAGGATTGGAAAAAGCAATTGCTTGAGCAGGCGGATACAGTATTTGGCGACAACCAGGAGCGTAAAGCTGCCGATGAATCACAACTGAAAGACCTGCATGCCAAGATTGTTGAATCGGCACTGGAAAATGATTTTTTAGCCAAAGCGCTCGGTCGTTGAGTATGGCTGAGCGCAAAACCAAGGTAGATCGGTGTCATAGTCTCCCGATCATCCGCCAATGCGAAGTATTGGCTATCAGCCGTTCGTCGGTTTACAGGGTGTCTGCCGGGGTAAGCAATCCGATATTGACCTGATGCGAAAGTTGGATGAGTTCCACCTCAAGCATCCGTTCAAGGGATCTCGGCGACTGCGGGACGATCTATGGGATGGGTATGGCCTGCAGATCAATCGCAAGCGTGTGCAACGACTGATGAAAATGATGGGGATACGTGCACTCTATCCTGGTGCCAGAACCACCCGTCCCAACAAGCAACACAAGGTGTATCCTTATTTGCTGCGGGATCTGGAAATTGATCGCAGCAATCAGGTTTGGTGTACTGACATCACGTATATACCCATGCGTAAGGGCTTCTTGTATCTGCTTGCAATCATGGACTGGCATTCGAGTAAGGTGCTGAGTTGGCGATTATACAACAGCCTGGATACAGCACCCTGAATTGAAGCACTGGAAGAAGCCCTTGCTAACTATGGCATGCCTGACATTTTTAACAGCGCCCAAGGCTGCCAATTTACCAGTGAGGATTTTACCGGGGTGCTCAAGGCGCATGGCATTCAAATCAGCATGGATGGCAAGGGACGCTGGATGGACAATGTGTTTATCGAGCGCCTCTGGTGTAGCCTGAAATACGAGGAAGTGTATCTTAAGGCCTACAACACGGTTGCCCATGCACAGCAGAGTATTGAGAGTGGCTGAACTTCTATAATCAGGACAGGCGGCACGCCAGCTTGGGCAGAATGACGCCAGATCAGATATATTATGACTTATCTTCGGAACTGCCTTTAGCAGCTTGAAACAGATTGCAGGAATATCACTTATAAAAACTGATTCAGTGTGTCAGTGATGGGGTTCATTTCTCATTATGTCCAACTTCTTTGTTGACAATCTTCGCAATAGCCCTGCTATACTGCACGATTTGCGTCTCGAATCTGAACATTAAGGAATCGTGCCTGAGCTTTGCTCAGACTTGATTAGAGGTTCCTTAGTCATTCGCCATCAGGCATGAAATCATTAAGGCATGCCGAAAAAATTGTTTGCCGGTCCCAGTCCGCGGAGATTCATTATCCTGATCGAGAGGGTCCAGGCGATCCTGTTTCTCCTGAATTCTTTGGGAATACACCATACCGGATTGAAAGGGAACATGCTATCCTGAAATATCCTGGTTTATAGCGGATTAAGAGCGCGAAATTATTGTTGATAATAGCGTAAAGCTTGATTAATAGCATGCGTGCACACACAATAGCGCTTCATGGTATAGCTCATAGGATTCAGCACGGGATGATGATAAAATCAGGATGCTGCACAGGTTGTAGCTCAGAACTATTAATACCGGTCTCTACAAGGGGAGTTTAATCATGAATAAAACACAATTGGTCGATAACATTGCCACCGAAGCAGGTGTCAGTAAGGTTGATGCCAACCGAATGCTCGACGCCTTTATCAAAACAGTGACTCAGCAATTACAGTCAGGAGATTCCATAGTTCTCGTAGGATTTGGGACTTTTGTGGTGCGGGAACGTGCAGCCAGAGAGGGACGCAATCCGCAAACTGGAGAATCCATCCCAATCAAGGCCAGTAAAATTCCTGCTTTCAAGGCTGGGAAAAAATTGAAAGATGCGGTACAATAGGAATTTGACCGGTCGGGTGCTTAGCTCAGTTGGAAGAGCGTCGCCCTTACAAGGCGAATGTCGGGGGTTCAAATCCCTCAGCACCCACCATTGAGGTAATGTCTGCGGAGTGGTAGTTCAGCTGGTTAGAATACCGGCCTGTCACGCCGGGGGTCGCGGGTTCGAATCCCGTCCACTCCGCCATTATGCTCGCGATGTTTCGTTTTTTCATTGACATGGAATTGTTTCACCAAAATCTTTTCAGTCAATAGGACTGCAAAAAATAGTTCGAATTTTTCCGTATGTGAAACAATGGAAACCGTGCTCATCGCCAACTTCAAGTGAAGCCTGCACCATATCATCTTCAGGTTGACCAACCGTTTTTCTCAATCGTTCTCTGTCATCCACCCATGAAGAGAATGGTAAAACAACCATTAAATTCTTTGGATTATAATGATACTTCAATCCATAAATGACCGCGCCAAAAGCTGGGTTACTGTTGCAGTGGTATTCTTTATCGCCGTGCCTTTCGCTCTATGGGGCGTTCAGCAGTACTTCGGCGGAACAGGCAATCCGGTTGTTGCTACGGTCGGTCATTCCCACATTCGCGCCCACGACCTGGCCGGGGCTGTGGAACGGGCGCGTCAGGAATTCCGCCAGATTTTTGGCGATTCTTTTAATCAGGAAATAATTCCGGAAAATATTCTTCGTCGGCAGGCGCTGCACAGACTCGTGCAGGAAAAGGCTTTGATTCAGCATGTAGAAGAAGTGGGACTGGTAGTTACCGATGAAAAGCTGGCCAGCGAAATTGCGGCAATCGAGGCATTTCAGGATGACCAGGGCTTTTCCCTGCAAAGTTACCATAGTTCCGTGGAAACCCAGGGTTGGAGTATCCCGGAATTTGAAAACATCATGCGCGAAGCATTACTGGTAGAGCAACTTGAGCGTGCAATACGCGACACCGTTGTTCTGACCGATGATCAGATTAGTCGTTTCTGGTCGATCACTTTTCAGAAACGCCAAGCAGCCTATGCCATTATATCGTATGAAAAAATAAAAAACGCTCTGAACATTACTTCGCAGGAAGCGCAGAATTATTTTGAACGCTACCAGGAAAAATTTCAAAAGCCTGAAAAAGTGAAATTGAAATATGTGGAGCTGACACCGGATCAGCTGGCGCATAATATCAAGCCCACAGAGGAAGAATTACAACAGCGATATGAAGAAAATAAACGACGTTACCAGCAACCGGAACGACGCAAATTGGCTCATATTCTTATACGGGAAGGTACAAAAAACAACGAAAAACAAGCCGTCGAGCTATTGGAAAAAATACGCAATCAAATACATGATGGTGCTAATTTCGCCAGCCTTGCCGAAGAATATTCCGATGATTCCGGCTCATCTGGTCAGGGTGGTGACCTTGGCTGGCTGACTCAGGACTCACTGGTTGAAGAACTGGCGAACCCGGTTTTTGCCTTACTGAAGGGCAAAATCAGCGAACCACTGGCTTCTCGTTACGGGAAACATTTATTCCTGGTTCAGGACATAGAACCGGCGCAGATCCAAAGCTATGAAGAGGCGCGTGAAGAACTGCGCGCTCAGAGTATTGAGCAGCAAGCAAATGCGCAGTTGTCTGAATGGATCGAGCGCATGGAACAGATCGCTTTTGATGAACCTGAAAGCTTGAAACCCATCTCGGAAACCTTTGACCTGGATATCAAGACCACTGGTTGGCTTTCGGTCGAAGAAAAAGGTGAGGGACTCTTATCTTATCCCGAGGTATATCAGACGATCCGCGAACCCGGGTTTCATGATCAAGACTATAATAGCAAGCCTATTAAGTTAAGCGATAACCGTTGGGTGGTATTGCGCATCGTCGATCAACTTCCGCCTGAGCCTATGTCTTTTGACGAAGCCAAAGGCGAGATCATCGAAATCATCAAGGATGAACGCGCACGCAAAGTAGCCATGGACAAGCGTGAAGCGTGGATTCAAGAGATAAGCGAAATATCATTAAGCCTGGAAGGACTGCAGCATTTCGTCGATGCCGATTCAACTGCGCAATGGCATGCTCCCGAATTATATACGCGCCAGTCAGCTGATCGCACGAATGCCGAGATCATCCAGGCAATTTTCTCTGAAGATCCTCCTCAACAGGGAGAAGTTAAACCATTTTCCCTGCAATTAAACAACGGCGATGCCTTGGTAGGCTTGTTGCTCGAAGTACAGGCAGGGACTCCCTTGCAAGATGAAAACATGCTGCAGGCACAGCAACAGGCTCTGCGCTCTAGCCTGGCGGAATGGGAAATTCAGGCTTACGTAGAATCGCTGGTAAATTCCCTGCACGTTAAAATTCGCTTGCCCCAAAGCTGAGGCGGAGGGGAAAGTTCCGTGTGCATTTATGTTAATTCAAACACATTGAAGACTGCCATCAGTGTTTGTTTTCTCCCTGTGTCTTTAGGCTCAGGACCTATAAAATGCATTATGGGTTCTTTGGTGTTTGAGGATTCCGCGGCTGGTGCAAATATGATTCAATAGTGTTTTTCTCACTTTGAGGG
>JGI24023J19991_10002674_pt1 | contig 12871 bp, 15 predicted proteins | sample Cruoilmetagenom1_FD_19991 | JGI IMG/M metagenome (IMG submission 19991)
GTTTGTGAGCGTGGTTCCAGCCTGAACTGGTTTTCAGTTCTGCGTAAAAAGCCCCGCTGATAACGGGGCTTTTTTTATGTGCGGGGATATGTAACCATGCAGAACCAATCCAAAGGATGTGCTGAGTAACGAAACGTATCAAGCAAGCCCGCACAATATTCAACCACGCTGATCGACACCGGCTCCTGGAATAGTTGAGGCGTTTCTGAAATCACAATCAAGCCGGATAGTCAGAGCAGTTAATTATGAAATTTGTCGATGAAGCAATCATCAAGGTCGAAGCTGGTGATGGTGGTAAAGGTGGATCCAGCTTTCGCCGCGAAAAATATATCCCCAGAGGCGGCCCCGATGGTGGNGATGGNGGTGATGGCGGCAGCGTCTATCTAGTGGCGGATTCCGGTTTGAATACGCTTGTGGATTTTCGTCACAGGCGTCTGCATCGCGCCGAGCGCGGAACCAATGGTATGAGCAAGCAGATGACCGGCCGCAAAGGTGATGACATTTATGTCAAGGTGCCTGTCGGTACGCGTGTTGAAGATGCCGAGACTGAGGAGCTGATTGGAGAGTTGCTGAAGCATGGAGAGAAGATGATGGTTGCCAGAGGCGGCAGGCATGGCATTGGCAATGTCCGCTTCAAGAGCAGCACCAATCGTGCTCCGCGGCAGTTCACTTATGGGAAGGAGGGGGATGTCCGTCTTCTGCACCTGGAACTGATCGTGCTCGCCGATGTCGGTTTGCTGGGAATGCCGAATGCAGGCAAATCCAGTTTAATCAGCAAGGTTTCCAGCGCCACCCCAAAAATCGCTGATTATCCCTTTACCACACTCTATCCAAATCTCGGCGTTGTAAGCGCCGGTCAGGACCGCAGTTTTGTGATTGCAGATATTCCCGGAGTGATTGAGGGAGCAGCTGAAGGCGCCGGGCTGGGGATCCAGTTCCTGAAGCACCTGGCGCGCACCAGGCTGCTGCTGCATGTGATTGATATTGCCAGCTGGGAGACGCATACCATAGCTACAGAAGCAAAGCAGATCGTCCATGAGGTGACTAAATTTGGTGGCGATCTGGCGCAACGGGAACGCTGGCTGGTACTCAACAAGATTGATCTTCTCAGCGATGATGATCTTCAGCAGCGTCGCGAAGAGCTGTTGCAGGCACTCGCATGGCAAGGGCCGGTATTTACGATTTCTGCGGTTAGCGGAGAGGGTACAGCAGAGCTGGTGCAGCAACTGATGCAATACCTCGAACAGCAGCAGCAATCGGAGGCTGATGTTGCAGTATCTGAAACGGATGAACCATGGGACCCTGTGAAATAATGCCACGTAATNATATNNCTGCTACATCCCGCTGGGTGGTCAAGATTGGCAGTGCGCTCCTGACTGCAGATGGCCGCGGCCTCGACCGCGAACGTCTTGGAATCTGGGTAGACCAGATGGCTGACCTGGTGAACCAGGGGCACGAACTGGTCGTGGTTTCATCCGGTGCTGTTGCAGAGGGGATGTCGCGTATGGGTTGGAAATGCCGTCCAACCTCGCTACACGATCTGCAGGCGGCTGCGGCCATCGGCCAGATGGGACTGGTCAAGGCCTGGGAGAGCTGTTTCGCCAGGCGAGATCTGCATACTGCGCAGATACTGCTGACCCATGATGACCTCTCAAACCGCAAACGCTACCTGAATGCTCACAGTACTCTCCGGACCCTGTTGTCGCTGGGCGTTATCCCTGTCGTCAACGAAAATGACACGGTTGCTAATGATGAGCTGCGTTTTGGTGATAATGACACCCTTGCCGCACTTGTTGCAAACCTGGTCGAAGCCGACCTGCTGGTTTTGTTGACAGACAAGCCGGGACTCTATGACAGGGATCCCGGTAAACATGGAAATGCNCTGCTGATCAAAGAGTCGGGTGTCAATTCAGCGCTGCTGGATGAAGCGGCAGGGGAGAGNTGTAGCGGCCTGGGGCTTGGCGGCATGATCACCAAGATTCGAGCCGCGCGTGTTGCAGCGAGGTCGGCAACAGCGACGATTATTGCCGGCGGTACAGAGCCTGCGATTTTACAACGCATCGCATCTGGAGAAGAGGTTGGCACCCTGCTGAAGCCGACGCAGCAAAGCACTACAGCCAGGAAACGCTGGCTTGCCGGACAACTTCAGGTCAAGGGGGCTTTGACGCTGGATGATGGTGCGGTAGCCATGCTGCGCAATCAAGGCAAGAGTCTGTTGGCTATTGGCGTTACCAATGCCAAAGGTGATTTCCGACGCGGCGAGGTTGTGACCTGCATTGACAGGCACGGAACCGAGATTGCCAGGGGGCTGGTCAATTACAGTGGTGATGAGATCCGGCGCATCAAGGGGGAGCCATCAACCCGCATACACGAGATTCTTGGTTATATCGACGATGACGAACTCATTCACCGTGATGACCTGGTGATTTTGTAGATTGCAGATGCCAGGGGACAGAGATCAAGAGTTACCCGGATAGGCTGATGCTTCAAACTGTCCCCTGCAAATTCCATTCTACTCTTCGGTCGTGTCTTTCAATGTGGCATCTGCAGCATGGGTGCGAACTGATTCAATGCCATTGAGAGCACCTTTTTTTGTCTTATACATCTGGGAACTGGCGATAACCTGACCGTTGCTTGCTTTCAGAGTGAAATGGTATTTTCCGTTTGCTCCAGCCTTGAGTTCAAATGTGCCTGTAGCCATAAATCTTCTCCTTTGGTCTCAGTGATTTTGTGCCACACAATGTGACGACTGGCAGTATATCTCCATGTAAAAGCACAGTGCAACAAAATGCGTTGTTTATAGTGCTGGAGCATGACCTGATTGCCTTTGAGATAATAAACGGCTGCAATTATCCGCAATATTTTTTTCAAATAGCACTAACTGGTGTCCTGTCAAAAACAATGCAGCGTAAATGGCTTTACTCAAGGTGTTCTGGCAAACACCCAGATTTCGATTTCTGAGACGCCGGATGCGCGCAGGATCTTTGCGATCTCATTGACGGTGAAGCCAGTAGTCATGACATCGTCGATGATGGAGACATGGGGGGAGGTAACTTTTTCTGATAGTGCAAAGGCATTGCGAATATTTCTCTGACGCTCCTTTTTCGGCAGGCCGGATTGTGCCGAGGTATTGCGTGTGCGGCAAAGACTGTGTGTGTCGATGGGGATCGAGAGCCGTGCCGAGAGTATGCGTGCGATCTCCTGCGCCTGGTTGAATCCCCTGTCTCTGAGACGCCTGCTGTGCAGCGGCACCGGGATCAGGAGTTGGGGATAATTGCGTGATGAAGCTTCAAGCTGGTCGCACATCAGCTCAGCCATCAACCGCCCTGCTGCCAGCTTGCGATGAAATTTGAAATTGTGATGCAGACTGGTGAGTTCGTCCTGATATCGAAACGGGGCGAAACAGCGGTCATAATAGGGCCGCTTCTTCTGACAACGCCCGCACAAGCTTCCTCCTGTTGTGGAAGATGGCAACGGCTGTGCGCAGCTTCTGCAGTGGTGATCATTGGCGGGAAGCTTGCTTCTGCATGCCAGGCAGAGATCCTGTCGCCTATCCGAGAGTTTTCCGCACAGCAGGCAGCAGCCGGGAAGCAGTGTGAATTGTATATTCTTTATACAGTTGTTAACCATTTCTATCCTTGAAGGTTGACAAATGAATGCAGCCCATTAACATGGGCGCTTGTAGATTATTAAGTCTACCAGAGTAACAGTGGAGCAGAAAACTAATGCAACGACATGACTGGAGTGTGGAAGAGATCGGGAATCTTTTTGGCTTGCCTTTTAACGATCTATTGTTTCAGGCGCAGACTATTCATCGCCAGCATTTCGATGCCAACCAGGTACAGGTGAGCACGCTGCTGAGCATAAAAACCGGGGCCTGCCCGGAGGATTGCGGCTACTGTTCCCAGAGTTCTTCCAGTGATACGACCCTGGAGCGGGAGAAACTGCTGCCGCTGGACGAAGTGATTAGCGCTGCAAAAGCCGCCCGTGAGAGTGGCTCGACGCGTTTCTGCATGGGAGCGGCGTGGCGCAACCCGACTGATAAAAATCTCGACAGGGTCATCGAGATGATCGATGCGGTACAGGAACTCGGCATGGAAACCTGTGTCACTCTTGGTATGCTCACGCAATCCCAGGCGCAGCGTCTCAAGACCTCCGGGCTCGATTACTACAATCACAATCTCGACACCTCGCCTGAATTCTACGGCAATGTTATTACCACCCGCACTTTTCAGGACCGCCTCGATACCCTGGCATATGTCCGCGATGCAGGCATCAATGTCTGTTCAGGAGGAATTCTTGGTATGGGGGAGCAGCGCCGTGACCGCGTGCGCCTGCTTCAGGAATTGTCTAATCAACCGAAGCATCCTGAGTCGGTGCCCATCAATATGCTGGTCAAAGTCGAGGGAACTCCGCTGGAGAATAGCGATGCGCTGGATCCGCTGGAGTTCGTGCGCACCATTGCTGTTGCCCGCATCCTGATGCCGGAGTCCTATGTGCGGCTCTCGGCAGGGCGTACGCAGATGAGTGATGAAACCCAGGCGCTGTGTTTCCTCGCCGGCGCCAACTCGATGTTTTACGGTGAGCGTCTTCTGACCACGGACAATCCCGAAGCAAGCCGTGATCAGCAGCTGTTTCAGCGCCTGGGATTGAATATGGAGCAGATCGAAGAGGAGCCGAAAGTCTGCTGCCATGGCTGAGCGATTGATGGCAAGACTGCGACAGCAGCTGGCCGAAAAACGTTCGCACGATCTTTATCGGCAACGAAGGGTCATTGGTTCCCCACAGCAGGTCGAATTGCTGAGTAACGGAAAAGCGCTGCTCGGTTTCTGTTCGAATGACTACCTCGGGCTGGCGAATCATCCTGATATCGCACGGGCCATGAAACGCGGCATCGACCGATGGGGTGTCGGCAGTGGTGCGGCTCACCTGATCACGGGCCATACAGCTGCGCACCATGCGCTTGAGGAGGAGCTGGCTGAGTGGCTTGGACGTGAGCGGGCGCTGCTGTTTTCAACGGGCTACATGGCCAACATCGGTGTTATCAGCGCGCTGACAAGACGTGGCGACAAGCTGTTCGAGGATCGCCTCAATCATGCCTCGCTGATCGATGGCGGGCTGGCAAGTTCTGCAGCCTTCCACCGCTACCAGCATGCCGACACCGCGATGCTGGATGAGCAGTTGTGTGCTGTTGAGAGCGGCAACCGCATGGTCGTCAGTGACGGAGTCTTCAGCATGGATGGTGACATTGCACCGTTGCCGCAGCTGACGGCCTGCTGTGAACAGCACGATGCACTGCTGATGGTCGATGATGCACACGGCATCGGGGTGCTCGGCGAGCAGGGCAGGGGGTGCACAGATAGCTACACGCAGCAGCAGATTCCTGTTCTGATGGCTACCCTTGGAAAGTCTTTCGGCGTCTTCGGCGCTTTTGTGTCAGGCAGTGAGACTCTCATCGAGACGCTGATCCAGGATGCCCGCAGCTGGATCTATACCACGGCACCGCCGGCTGCGATGGCGGAGGCGCTGCGCGAAGCCCTGAAAATCGTGATAAATGATGGGTGGCGTCGTGATCATCTACAGCAATTGATCAGCCGCTTTCGTCAGGGTGCCGGGCAGCTTGGGTTGCCGCTGATGCCGAGTGAGACTCCCATCCAGCCGCTGGTAGTCGGTGATGCCGGCCGCGCCCTGCGCTGGAGTTCCGCTCTTGCAGAGCATGGAATCCTCGTGACTGCAATCCGTCCGCCGACTGTACCGCAGGGCAGTGCACGCCTGCGCATCACCTTCTCAGCAACACATACTGCTGAACATGTCGACCAGCTGCTGGATGCGCTGGATCAGATACAACAGCAGGATCATTGATGGCGCTTTATAGTGAAACTACGGGTTCAGGTCCACAGCTGGTGCTGTTGCATGGCTGGGGCATGAATTCAGCTGTGTGGGAGCCACTGCTGCCGATATTGAGCCGGGAGTGGAGNGTCACNCTCATTGAGTTGCCAGGACATGGCGGCAGCGACCCACTGCCGTTGGGGAGCAGCATTGATGACTGGGCTGATGCCTGCCTGCAGGCTGCGCCGCCTCAGGCCGTGTGGATGGGCTGGTCACTGGGGGCGCAGATTGCACTGCAGGCGGCCTTGAGAGAACCTCAACGCCTGGAGGCGCTGGTAATGCTTGCCGGGACCCCCTGTTTCGTTCGCCGCAGCGACTGGCCATGTGGTATGGAAGAGGCAGATTTACTGCAATTTGAAGATGCGCTGATGACGAATCCAGCGCAGACATTGATGAGGTTTTTGGGTCTACAGGTGCGTGGGGTGCAACAATCAAGAGAAATTTTACGTCAGCTTAAGGAGAGCATCTCCATGCGTCCGGCGGTATCAAAAGATGCNCTGCTGACGGGGCTGCAGTTGCTGCTGCANACGGATCAGCGCTCACAGCTGCATCAACTCAAGGTGCCTTCCCTGTGGTTTTACGGTGAACAGGACAAGCTGGTCACGGCGGCGACAGCGGGCTGTGTCAGGCAACTGCTGGCAGATGCGAAAATTGAGATGATTGATGGTGCCGGGCATGCTCCTTTTTTATCCCATAGTGAACAATGCACGCAGGCTTTGGAGTTTTTGAATGATTGACAAGCATCATGCGCGCCGCGCTTTTGCACGTGCAGCCGAAACTTATGATGACGCCGCTGTGCTGCAGCGGGAAATCGGCCGTCGCATGCTGGAAAGGCTTGAGTATATCCGACTGCAGCCCAAAATGATCGTCGACATTGGTGCCGGAACCGGAGAGGCAAGTGCCAGCCTGATCAGGCTTTATCCGAAGGCATCTGTGATAGCACTCGATTTTGCCTTGCCGATGCTGCATCGTGCAAAACGGCGCGGGCGTATTTTACGGCGTCCGCTGCCGCTGTGTGCCGACCTGGAGCAGCTGCCGCTGGCCGCTCACTCTGTTGATATCATCTACTCCAATGCAGCGTTGCAGTGGTGCNCTGATCTTTCGTCAACCTTCAGGGAGTTTCGNCGGGTATTGCGTCCGGGAGGGCTGTTGATGTTCACAACATTCGGGCCGGATACGCTCAAAGAGCTNCGTAGCGCGTGGGCGCAGGTGGATGGGGGAATCCACGTGAGTTCTTTTGTGGATATGCATGAAATCGGCGATATGCTGGTCGAATCACAGTTTGCCGATCCGGTCATCGATGCGGAGCAGATCACCATGACCTATGAGAATATTAATCAGCTGATGCGTGATATCAAGAGTATCGGTGCGCAGAATGCTGCTGCCGGGCGGTNCAAGGGTTTGACGGGNAAACGCCGCATGCAGCAGTTACGGGACGCCTATGAAGTGTATCGTGATGATGGGCGCATTCCTTCGACCTGGGATATCGTCTACGGTCATGCGTGGGCNCCGCAGCAGGTGACGGAGGATAGCGTCACAACGATTCCGGTGGAGAGTCTGTCTCTATTTCGCGGCCAGATGAGCACGATGAAAAAGAGATGAACGGCTATTTTATTACAGGCACAGATACCGGAGTGGGCAAGACGATCGTCACCCTTGCGGTGATGGAGTTGCTTAAGCAACGCGGCTTCGAGGTTGCAGGCATGAAGCCTGTCGCCTCGGGGTGTGATTCCGGCACTGCGGGATTGCGCAATAGTGATGCAGTACAGATCAGGCGGGCCTGTTCAGGCAATTTGACATACCTGCAGGTCAATCCCTATGCCTTCGAGCCGGCGATTGCACCGCATATTGCCGCAGCACGCAGCGGAGAGACCATCCGGATCAAACAGATAGTCTCTGCTTTTCGGGATCTTGAAAAGATTGCCGACAGAGTTGTGGTTGAAGGAGTCGGAGGCTGGGAAGTGCCGCTTGGCAATGAGGCGATGCTGCCGGATCTGGCGAGCAGACTGAAACTGCCGGTGATTCTGGTCGTAGGCTTGCGGCTTGGATGCATCAATCATGCGCTACTGACGGCCTCTGCAATCAGCTCCAATGGGTTGGATCTATGCGGCTGGGTAGCAAATCATCAGCTCCCCTGTATGGATGCGATGGATGAGAATATCAATACGCTGCGAGAGCGCATCGATGCGCCGCTGCTTGGCGTGTTTCCCTGGAGCGAGCAGCCGAAACCCGTGGAGATGGCAGATTATTTGAGAGAGTTTCCTGAATAAACAGTCAATAATGCGTAACTATTCAGTTCACCCGGAAGCGCTACTGCTAGCGGGCATATCTTTCAGAAAACGTCGTGAATAGATCCATGTAGATTCCTGCCAACTGACTATTCATCCCCTTCTCCGGTCTCTTCGATAGCGATTCGCTGGCGGGCGACGAAGTCCTCGCTGGCATCATATCCCGCCTGACGCAGGTTATAGTTGCGCACTGCTGTCTCCATCAGTATTGCCATGTTGCGTCCCGGTGCGACAGGAATAGTCACCAATGGGATCTCCAGTCCCAGCACATTGCGAGTGGAGTAGCTTCCGGTGAGGCGGTCCATCTTGGCGAGACTCTCGTCATCGAGTCGTGCCAGATGAATAATCAGGCGAAGATACTTGCTGCGCTTGATTGCGGTATCACCGAACATGCTGCGCACATTGAGCAATCCAAGTCCGCGTACCTCGATAAAATCCTGTAGTAGAGGGGGGCAGCTGCCACTGACAATATCCGGTGCGATACGTGCAAATTCAGGTGCGTCATCAGCAATCAGGCGATGGCCGCGAGCAACCAGCTCCAGTGCAAGTTCACTCTTACCAACTGCGACCATCCCGGATAGCAACACTCCGATTCCCAGGACTTCGAGGAAAACCCCATGCATGGTCTCACGCTCAGCGAGCTCCTGAGAGAGATAATATTGCAGGTTGTTGAGAATCCTCTGGTCGTCTTCCGGACTTGCCAGCAGAGGCGTGTCCGTACTGTTGGCAGCCTCGATCAGATAGCCGGGGACAGTAATGCTGTCGGTACAGATTACGGCAACGGGCTCCGAGATAAAGAGCTGCCGGATGGTGTCCGCACGGGTTCTGCTTGCGAGCCTGTCCAGATAGCCGAGCTCTGCATGGCCGATCAGCTGAATACGATTCGGATGGATAAAATTTAGAGAGCCGACCAGAGTCTGTTCGCGCTTATGCTCTTCCTCATCCAGAAGGGGCTTGTCACTGCCATCGATACCGGCTATCCAGCTTATTTCAAGCCGCTGGGCGATGGCCTGGATGAAGCTTCCGATGGTTGAACGGCTCATGCGCTTTTGCGCTGCTGTATGCCGGTAAGAATAGAAAAAATCTCCTCCTGGGTGGAGGCTGAACGCAACTGATCACGGATATCCGGATTGTTAAACATCTTTGCCAGTGAGGCCAGCAGGCGCAAATACTCCTCATTCGCTCCAGCAGGCACCAGCATTGCAAAGATAATGTCGACGGGATCTTCGTCCGGGGCATCAAAATCAACCCCCTGGGCAAGGCGAATAAAAACAGCTCTCGGGTTCTGAATGCCCTGCAGGCGCGCATGCGGGAGTGCTATTCCATACCCCAGAGCCGTGCTCCCCAACTCTTCGCGCGCGCGGAGTTTGGTGACGATGGTTTGTGGCGAGACATCCGGATCTTTTAGCAAAACTGCGATTTTGTCTATGAGTTCGTCTTTCTCGCCTGGAACGGCATCAAGTATGATGCCGTTTCCGTTTCCGTTGAGTAGTGAGGGAGGAATGGTCATTAACGGTGGCTCTGCAGCTTCTCTTTGTATTTCATTAACTGGCGGTCGAGTTTGTCAACGAGGCCGTCTATGGCGGCATACATATCTTCATCTTCAATATTTGCAAACATATCCTGTCCGCTGACATGGAAATTGGCTTCGGCCATTTGACGTTGTTTTTCAATGCTCAGAATGACGTTAACCCGGGTAACACTGTCAAAATGCCGTTCCAGTTTTTCAAATTTACTGATTACGTAATTGCGCATGGAATCGGTGATATCCAGGTGACGACCAGTTAGATTGACTTGCATGTTGTTGTCCTCTTATTGTCATGAACCTATGAAAAAATCGATAGGATAGGGGTTCGGGGGAAGGGCTGTTAAAGTGTCCGTGATAAATCATTGAATTGCAACCCTTCCACCGTAGAAAAAACTTGCTTCTTTAGATCATGCGTTTGCGATCACTCGATGATGGTATTGCCATCGAATCGCGGTATTTTGCCACAGTCCGACGGGCAATGGAGATACCCTGCTCTTTCAGCAGAGTGGTAATTCTATTGTCGCTCAATGGTTTGCCAGGCTCCTCTAAGTGAATCATTTTTTTGATTTTGGCGCGAACAGCCGTTGATGAGTGATTCCCCGTGGTTTTGTTTCCAACATGGCTGGAAAAGAAATATCTGAACTCAAAGATTCCAAGGGGTGTCAGCATATATTTGTTGGTTACAGCACGGGAAATTGTGGACTCGTGCAACTCGAGTTCATCAGCCAGCTCCCGCATCACCATTGGCTTCATTGCTTCCGCTCCCCGGTCAAGAAATGCCTGTTGTCGAGTGACGATGCTTTGCGCTACTCTCAGCAGGGTTTCGCGGCGGCTTTGCAGACTCTTTAATAGCCAGCGGGCCTCCTGAAGATGATCACGCATTAACAGGTTGTCATGACTGCGGTCACCGCGTTTAATCAGGCAGGCATAGCCGCTGTTGATGCGTAAAGCGGGAGCATTCTCGGTGTTGCTCTCGACAACCCAACGGTCATTATGGCGAATGACTGTGACATCCGGAACGATATAATCATTGCTATTTGTTGCGATGCTTTGTCCCGGGCGTGGATTGCAAGAACGAATCAGAGCCAGAACCTTTTTCAGGGTATCCTTATCCATCCCTGTACGCAAGCACAGCATGAGCGTGTTGTTTTCAGCGAGGAGATCGAACCAGTTTTCGAGCAATGAGATGGCCTTGCCGCGCAGGGGGGTGTCTGCAGCTAATAGCTGGAGTTGAATGAGCAGGGTCTCACGCAAGTCACGAGCGCCGACACCGGCCGGGTCAAAGCCCTGGATTCTCTTCAGGACACTCTCGACAAGTTGCGGAGTAACCAGCTCCGAGTTAAAACTCTCGGAGGTTTCATGGGTATCTCCGATAAAAAAGCCGTCGTCGTTGATCTCCTCAATGAGGAGTTCAGCTATCTGCTGTTCGATTTCAGTGAAGGATGCAAGGCAGGTCTGCCACAGCAGATGATCGTACAGCCCTGTCTCTGCAGCGGCAGAGGATATATCCCACTCGGATTCCTGTGATGTATCGCGGCTGCGCGGCGGTGAAATGTCATAAATTGACGACCAGTCGGCATCGACGGGAAGATTGTCGGGGATTATATCGTCGGATGTATTGAGCTCCAGGGTGGATGGATCGATGATTTCGTCAGCACTCTCCGCTGCAGATGGCTGTTCGGTAATTGTCTCATCGACAGATTCATCGACTTCGAGCATTAAATTCTCTTCAAGAGCCTGTTGAATCTCGGCATTAAGCTCCAGAGTAGAGAGTTGCAACAAGCGTATGGCCTGTTGCAGTTGCGGGGTCATGGTCAATTGATGACCAAGACGGATTTGAAGGCTTTGCTTCACTGTTATCGTTAGTTGTTATATGTTTGCTGGTGAATATTATTTTAGCTGAAACAGCGAATTTTTCTACTGACTTGCCTCAAATCTTTGCAACTCCATAAAATATTCATGCTTGATTCCGAAATTCTAACTGTAGAAAGATGCTCTCCTCGAAGCACACGAAGTTTTATTGTATCCGGTTGATTCTTCGTGGTCTTCGTGGAAAAAGAATTTTTAAATTTTGCTACTCTATTGGTGCATTGATAATGGCCAGGTACTCTGGCTGGCAGGGTCGGAAGTTGCCTTTCAATGCTGATGTTTTTGTCAATTTACATCTGGAAGTCATGTCCGAGATAGACTTCGCGAACATCCGGATTGTCCAGCAGCGTCTGCGGTTCTCCATGTGCCAGAACCTCACCTTCGTTGATGATGTAGGCGCGATCACAGATGCCGAGTGTTTCGCGTACATTATGGTCAGTGATCAAAATTCCTATGCTTTCTGCAGAGAGATCCCTGATGATATTCTGAATATCAGTGACGGAAATCGGGTCGATGCCGGCAAAGGGTTCGTCAAGCAGGATGAAGGATGGCTCCATTGTCAATGAGCGGGCAATCTCGAGGCGACGCCGCTCTCCACCGGAGAGACTCATTGCCAGATTACTGCGCAGATCTGTGAGTCCAAACTGCTTTAGCAGGCTGTCGCAGATATCCCTGCGCTGATGATTTTCGAGTTCTGGACGCAATTCCAGAATCGCCAGCAGATTGTCTTCAACACTCATGCGGCGAAATACCGAAGGCTCCTGTGAGAGATATCCGATGCCAAGATTAGCGCGGCGATGAATGGGCATCTGCGTAATGTCTCTGCCTCCCAGCATGACACTGCCACAATCGGCAGGCACCAGACCTACAATCATGTAGAAACTTGTGGTCTTTCCGGCGCCGTTGGGACCAAGCAGTCCCACAACCTCGCCGCGTGAGACCTCGATGGTGACATCTTTGACGACAGTTCGCTTCTTGTACTGTTTACACAGTTTAGTGGCACTGAGTTTTTCCATGGGCTAGTGCTCCGTCAAGGTTGTATTGATGGGGTCAGTTGGCCTGTCAGCGCCCATGGCTGTGTTACCCATCTTGCAAAGGACCTGGTGTGTATTAAGGTTATGCAACGCAGTCAGGAGCGGTCGGGAGTTTCGAGATTGTTTGCGATACTTGTGCACCCCAAATTATTATCTTGATGGAGCACTCTGTTCCTCGAGCCGAATGGTAGTATGCACACGCTCACGGGCATTTGCCTTTTTACCGGCAATCACAGTCATCTGTTTCAAATCAAATATAACCC
>JGI24023J19991_10002675_pt1 | contig 12866 bp, 14 predicted proteins | sample Cruoilmetagenom1_FD_19991 | JGI IMG/M metagenome (IMG submission 19991)
CCGCCTTGATCGAGCAGTTGGCATCGGGTGGCCGCCTGGTGGTGCCCGTGGATCGCTCCAGGGCGGCGGCGCGGTATCCCTTTACGGCACAGCAACAGGACCTGCTGCTGGTGAGCAAGGACGCGCAGGGCAAGGTCTCCGAGCGCACGGTCCTGCCGGTCGCCTTCGTGCCCTTGGTCGAGGGCGGCAAAGGATAGCCCGACCCGGAGATTGGCCCTGGGGGCTTGCAAGCGCGGCACCGGGGACCGATTCTTCTCCAATGACCGAGTTCACCCAAAGCCAGCTTAGCGCCGTGCTCGGCCCGACGAATACGGGCAAGACCTACCTGGCGATCGAGCGCATGCTTGGCCACGGCAGCGGNATGATCGGCTTTCCGTTGCGTCTGCTGGCGCGCGAGAACTACGACCGGGTGGTGCGGCTGAAGGGGGCGGCACACGTGGCCCTGGTGACCGGCGAGGAGAAGATTGTCCCGCCCGGCGCCCGCTATTTCCTGTGCACGGTCGAGTCCATGCCGGTGGATCGCCCGGTGGATTTTCTCGCCATCGACGAGGTACAGCTCTGCGCCGATGCCGAGCGTGGGCATATCTTCACCGACCGGGTGCTCCATGCCCGTGGCCGGCACGAGACCATGCTGCTCGGTGCCGAGACGGTTCGCGCGGTGCTGCGCAAACTGGTGCCCGAGGCCGAGCACGTTTCGCGGCCGCGGTTTTCGACGCTGAGCTACGCCGGCACGCGCAAGCTGACTCGGTTACCGCCGCGCTCGGCGGTGGTCGCCTTCTCCGCCGCCGAGGTCTATGCCATGGCCGAATTGATGCGCCGGCAGCGCGGCGGTACGGCCGTCGTCCTCGGGGCGCTGAGCCCACGCACGCGCAACGCCCAGGTCGCCATGTTCGAATCCGGCGAGGTGGATTACCTGGTCGCCACCGATGCCATCGGCATGGGGCTCAACCTGGATCTCGATCATGTCGCCTTTGCCCGCCTGTCGAAATTCGATGGCCGTAGCGTGCGGGCGCTCAGCGCATCGGAACTGGCGCAGATCGCCGGTCGCGCGGGCCGCCATATGGCCGCCGGGACCTTTGGCACGACCGGCGATGCCGGACCGCTAGCACCCGAGTTGGTGGAGGCGGTTGAGAACCACCGCTTCGATCCCGTGCGCACGCTCTATTGGCGGACGCGAGATCTGGATTTTCGCAGCCCGCGCTTGCTGCTCAAGAGCCTGGACCGGCCGCCGCCCGGACCACAGCTCATGCGGGTTCGCGAGACCGAGGATCTGCAAGCCCTAACTGCCATGGCGCGCGATGCCGAGATCGTGGCCCTGGCGCGCCACCCGGCGGCCGTGCGTCTGCTCTGGGAGGTTTGCCAGGTCCCGGATTTCCAGAAGACGTTATCCGATCAGCACGCCCGTCTGCTTGCCCGCATTTATCGCTATCTGGCGCCGGACGACGGCCGCTTGCCCGAGGACTGGGTGGCCCGTCAGGTGGCGCGTATCGATCGCGTTGACGGTGACATCGACGCTTTGGTCGGCCGCATCACCCAGATCCGGACCTGGACGTATATATCGCACCGCGCCGATTGGATGACCGATGCGGGCCACTGGCAAGAGCGGGCACGGGAGATCGAGGATCGCCTGTCCGATAGTTTGCACGAGCGCCTGACCCAGCGTTTCGTCGACCGCCGGGCGGCCATGCTGGTGCGCCGGCTCGGGGCCGGTGGCGATCTTTTGGCGGCGGTGAAGAGCAACGGCGACGTCCTGGTGGAGGGCGAATTCGTTGGCCGCCTGGAGGGTTTCCAGTTCCGGGTCGATGGGGCTGTAGACGGCGCTGAGGCCAAACCCTTGCTGACCGCGGCGCGGCGGGCGTTGACGGGAACCATGCCGGGGCGGCTGCGTGATTTGGAACGCGATGCGGACGAGGCCTTCACGCTCGATGCGGACGGCCGTTTGGCCTGGCGCGGCATGGATGTTGCTAAATTGGCGCGCGGCGAAAGCGCGCTGCGGCCCGAGATCGACCCCTTGCCCAGCGAATTTCTCGACGGGCGCAGCCGTGAGCGGTTGCGGCTGCGGCTCATGGATTGGCTGCGCCGATATCTGGAAACCGAACTATCGCCGTTATATCGCTTGGCTGATGCCGCGGCGCGCCCGGGACTGGGTGGGCACCTGCGCGGGCTGCTGTTTCAGTTGGCCGAGGCTTTTGGCCTGGTGCCGCGACGGGTGGTGGCGGATCAGGTGCGCGGATTGAGCCGCGCCGATCGGCGTGCCTTGGCCGATCTTGGCGTGCGGCTGGGGGCCGAAAGCGTGTTTCTGCCGGCGCTTTTACGCTCGCGCTCGGCGCATTTGCGGGGTCATTTGTGGGCCTTGCACCGAAAGATGACGCTGCCGCGCCTGCCGCGACTAGGCCGGCGTATGCCGCCGGTGGCCGGGATCGATCTCGACCTCTATCAGGCAATGGGTTATCGCCAAATGGGCGGGCGTAACGAAAGCGGGTCTATATTGCGTGCCGATACCCTGGAGCGGCTGGCGCGAGAGGCGCGGCGGCTGGCGGCCCAAGGCCCCTTCGCCGTACCACCGCGTATCAGGGATCTTGCCGGCGGTGCGGCCGAGGCGGAAGTGGTGCTTGCAGCCCTCGGCTACCGGGTGCGCCGGCTGCCCGAGGGCACCCAAATTCTTGCCCCCGACCGATCGGCCAATGGCAAGGCAGGCGGCAAGGCGCGCGCCCGGCGCCGGCGGTCATCGCCGGCTACTGAGTCGCCGTTCGCCAAGCTGCGCGAGCTTAACCGGGACAGATGAGCGAGCCGGCCCTGCGCTTGGACAAGTGGCTATGGTACGCGCGGTTCTTCAAAAGCCGCAGCACCGCAAGCCGCGTCTGTGCCGCCGGGCGCTTGCGCATTGACAGTGCGGTCGTCAACAAGGCGCATCATAAAATCAAGGTCGGCGATGTTCTGACGTTTCCCCAGGCTCGGCTCATCCGGGTGGTCAAGGTGCTGGCGCTGGCAACCCGGCGCGGCCCGGCGCCGGAAGCCCGATTGCTCTATGAAGATCTCAAGCCACCCGGTGCGGCGTCCAGCCAGCCGTCCTCGCCAGATTCGGCCCGGTCCGGCGGCCGTCCCAACAAGCGCGACCGCCGCGCGCTCCAACGCCTAAAGGAGCAGGATTGATTGGGTTGCGGGTGCGTCGCAAAAATCTACTTATGGTTAACTCCATATTAACTATCACGAACATACGATTCGTGGCAGTGCGGGAAAGACCGCTTAGATGTAGTTTTGTTTCGAGGCTGCTATGGTTAGTTCCTATTTGATGAGGCCGATCCGGACCCTAAAGCAAGCGCAGAAAGATCGCGCCCGGGCCCGCCGTCGGTCGAAAATCGCGGCGTCTACTTCGTCCGTCAACTCGATAGTGTATGCGCTCTCGAGTTTGGTCGTGGTTCAGACGGCAACCGGGCGCGGTAGGCCCCAGTCGCCGACGGATCGCAAAGCCGCGTAATCGCATGGCTTGCCCGGTACACCGCCAAAACGGCGGTGTGGCTAGGGTTTTGCAAAAATCAGCGACAGATTGTTAGCGGGCATCTCGACGATTTCGCGCAGGGCGAGGCCTGCTTGCGTCGCTAGCGCCGTCAGGTCCTCCAGATTTCGAACCCCCCAGGCGCTATTCCGTTGGCGTAATGAGGCGTCGAAGGCCTCGTTGGAGGGCGCCGTGTGGCGCCCGTTTCGCTTGTACGGACCGTAGAGAAAGAGAACCCCGCCGGACGGCAGAATTCGCCCGGCGCCGGCGAACAGTCCTTCGCTCGCCGCCCACGGCGAAATATGCACCATGTTGATGCAGACGATAGCGTCGGCCTCATGTATCGGCCATTCCGAGGCCGTGACATCCAGATCGAGGGCCGGCAACAAGTTCGGGCATGCCTCGGCGGCGGTCTGGGAGTTGGCGTGGGCGTCGATGCTACATCGGCTATCCGGGTCCGGATCGCTCGGTTGCCAACGCAGGGACGGAAGGTTGCGCGCAAAATGCACCGCGTGCTCGCCGCTGCCGCTGGCAAACTCCAGAACCAGCCCGCGCGGCGGTAGTACGCGCGTGAGGACATCGAGAATAGCCTGCCGGTTGCGCTGTGCCGCGGGGGCGAAACGGCGCGCCCGACTGGTGCTGGGGCTGGTGCTGGCGGGCTGATCGGTCATGGTGGAAAGGTTAGACTTCAGACAATCTTGCAGCAAGCGCGCAGCGGCGCCGGATGCCCGCAAACCCGCACGATACATAGGGTTGCGTGTCGTTGTACCGGCGTGATACGGATCAGCGTGATCAACCGATTTAAGGCCCTATTTCTGGATCGACGCGGTGGCAAAGCGGTGGCTGCTGGCCGCCATAGCGTCGACGAGTTGCAGATCGCGGCGGCGGCGCTGTTGGTCGAAGCGGCGCAGATGGACGACGACTTCGATGCGCGCGAACGGGGCAAGGTTCTCGAGCTGGTCACCGATCGGTTCAATCTCAGCGGCGAAGAAAGTCTGAGTCTGCTGGCGGCGGCGGAAGAGTGGGTGGCGCACGCAAGTCAGTTGCATGGGTTCACGCGCATCGTGAACAAGGTATTCGATCACGCGGAACGGATCGAGCTTTTGGAGATGCTCTGGGAAGTCATATACACCGATGGCGAGTTGCACGACCACGAGGCCAGCTTGATGCGCCGGCTAACCGGCCTGTTACACGTCTCCGACCGGGAAAACACGGCGGCCCGCAACCGGGCCCTGGCGCGCCTTGGCCAAGCATAGGGCAGGCGGGCACTAGATTGAGGAGAACGAGGCAATGACCTACGTCGTCACTGAAGCGTGCATCAAGTGCAAATACATGGACTGCATCGAGGTTTGTCCCGTCGACTGTTTTTACGTTGGGGAGAATATGCTGGTCATTCACCCGGACGAGTGCATCGACTGCGGCGTCTGCGAGCCGGAATGCCCGCCCGAGGCCATCTTGCCGGACACCGATCCCAAGGCCGAGGCCTGGCTGGAGCTAAACCGCGAATACAGCGACAACAAGTGGCCGAATATTACCAGAAAAGGCGAACCACCGGCAGATTCGGAAGACTACAAGGGCATGGAAGGCAAGTATGAGAAGTTCTTCAGCCCGAAACCTGGCCAGAGCAATGGTTAAGCTTTCAATCTGGTCCTGGGCCGGTTCTGGGGCGGTCCTGGGCACGACTTAACGATATTGCTTGGCAACAAACCAAGCTTCGCGGTTATTGCACTGCAACACTTGTCTAATCGAGAAAAATAGCGTATATATAATATCTTAAGATTGCCGGTTGCCAAGAAGGCCGGATCCGCTGCGGCGGGGCGGTTTTTGGAAGATCTGGGGCCAGACCCGAATTCGCAGACGAGAGCCGGAACGAGGTGCCGTAGGGGGAACTGCGGCGCTTTTGTCTCGGCCATACGTTATTAGGCGGGTCGGAACCAGGCGGCGGTCGGCAGACGATCGGGAGAGGGGCCGGCGGGAGATAGGCCGGGCCCCCAGCTTCCGGCGTACGCAGCCGTAGGCGGGATTAGACGGAGCAAAGAGCACATCATGGCAAAGGCGATCGAGTTCGGTACGGGCGATTATGTTGTCTATCCGACACATGGCGTTGGTCGAGTCCTAGGGATCGAAAAACAGGAGATCGCCGGACAATCCCTGCGGCTCATTGTGATCAAGTTTGAAAAGGATCGCATGACCTTGCGGGTTCCGGTGGAGAAGGCCGAAGATTCAGGCCTGCGCAAGCTCTCCAGCCGCAAGATGATGGATACCGCCCTGGCCACCCTAAAAGGGCGCAGCCGGGTGAAGCGGACCATGTGGAGCCGGCGGGCGCAGGAGTACGAGGCCAAGATCAACTCCGGCGACCCGGTTTCTATTGCCGAGGTGGTCCGCGATCTGCATCGCAATTCCGATCAGCCGGATCAGTCGTACAGCGAGCGGCAGATGTATCAAGCCGCTCTCGACCGGCTGGCACGCGAACTGGCCGCCGTGGAGAAGATCGACGAGACGGCAGCGGCCAACAAGCTCGAAGAGCTACTGACCGCGGCGTAATTTTTTTGCCGGTAGCGGGGCAGGTAGTGTGGGGCAGGTAACGGGGCTTCGCGCGTTTCGCGTCACGGCGTGACGGCGACATGACCGATCGGCAAAAATTTGCGGTATTGCGTGGCGCGCGCCGGGTTTGGGCGATCGGTGCGGTGCATGCCGACGTCGGTCGGCTTGACCGTTTGCATGCCGCGTTATGGCCCCGTCTGCAAACCTGCGATCGCATCGTTTACCTTGGAAATATGATCGGCCGCGGCCCGGCCAGCCGCGAAACCGTCGATTCCCTGCTCGACTTCCGCATTGCCGTTTTGGCCCGACCCCACAGCGATGTGGAGGACGTGATCTATCTGCGCGGCGGGCAGGAGGAGATGTGGCAAAAGCTCTTGCAGCTACAATTCGCCGCCGATGCGCGCGGTGTGCTCGATTGGATGATCGAGCAAGGTGTGGGCGCGACCCTGCAATCGTACGCGATTTCCCCGGACGAGGCGTTGCGCGAGGCCGCGGCGGGCACGGTGGCGCTGACCCGCTGGACCGGGCGCTTGCGTCAAGCGGTACAGGCGGTGCCCGGCCACTATCAGCTCATGGGCTCGTTGCGCCGGGCGGCTTATACCGACGACGGGACGCTGCTTTTCGTCAACACCGGCCTGGACCCGACCCGGCCGCTGGAAGCACAGAGCGATAGCTTCTGGTGGAATAGCGGCCGCTTCCACGATATCGCCGCCCCGTACGGCGCTTTTCGCCGTATCTGTCGCGGCTTCGATCCCAGCCACGCGGGCTTCAAGCTCACGGACTACACGGTAACCCTTGATGCCGGTTGCGGCTTTGGCGGCAGCCTTATGGCCGCTTGCCTGACTCCCGACGGTGCCCTTGTTGACCGCATCGAGGCGTAAGCGTACCGCCTACTCGACCACGAGCTTCACCTTGCGCCCCACCGGCAGCGGGTTGTTTTCCGCCAGGCCGTTGAGGACCAGGAACCGCTTCAGTTGGAAGTCCGGAAAGGGCATGCGCTTGGCCAACTTGCTCGCCGTTTCTCCCGAACGCACCTTGTGTAGCACCAGGCGCCAGGGTTTCACGGCCGCCGCTTCGGCGGCGCTGAGCTTGCGGAAGCTGTAGGTGGTCCCGCGCAAGGGCCGGGACAAAGACTCGGTCAGCTTCGGCGGGGTCACAAAAAGCATGCGATAGACCGTTTTGTCGTCGTAGCGAATGGCAATCAAGCGCAGATCGCGCGGGCCACTGCGCCCGTTGACCGAGACCTGTCCGGTCGCTGCCGCCATGCCGTTGATGGTAATCGCCTCGACGCCTTGCACCGTCACCCCCTTGGCCCACACCTGGGTCAGGTAGGCAGACATGGTGCCACCGCCCGGTTGGCTGACCTGATCGAAGAGGATGCCGGCGCCCTCCGGGCCGCTGGCGACCACGCGTTGGCTGCTGTTCGCCAGACGGAAGCCTTCGGGGACCGTGAAGGCAAAACGCAAATTCGGGTGCAGGAATTTGCGGCCACGGATTAATCCTTGGTCGGGATTATCGCCGTAGAGCATGCCGTCGATTTTGCCCAGAAAGACGCCGCGGCCGATGATCGGATCCTTAACGGGCGCCGCACCCGCTTGGGCGATGGCCCGCTGGATGCGGTCGGCGGTGCGTGGGTGCGTCTGCATGATGTTGAATTCGTCCACACGGCCCGGTTGACCCGCCAGTTCGGCTTGTAGGCGGCTGTCTGCTTGCAGCCGTGAGAGAAACCCGGCCATGGCATTGGTATCGAAACCGGCGCGGCTGAGATAGCGCACGCCCAGCAGATCCGACTCATATTCCTGCTCGCGCGAGAAGCTGCGCAAGGCGACGGAGCTGGCGGCGGTGAAAGTATCCGAAACGGCCTTGTTGCCGAACAACACGCCAAGCCCGACGCCGGCAATCTTCGCGGCCACGTTCTGGCCATAGCGTTCGGCGCTGTGGCGGGCCGCGACGTGCCCAATTTCGTGCGCCAGGACGCCGGCGACCTCGGCCTCGCTTTCGGCCAGGGCCAGCAGGCCACGGGTCACATAGACATAGCCGCCGGGCAGGGCAAAGGCGTTGACGATGGGACTGTCGAGGACGGTGAAGGTGAATTTCTGGTTTGGAATCTCCGAGGTCCGGGCCAGAAGATTGCCGATGCTCGCGATATAAGCGCCAAGCTCCGCGTTCTCATAGACGCCGCCGAATTGCGGGACGATCTTTTGGTGTTCTTGTAGGCCCAGGCGCGCCTCATCCTCGGCCGACATACCGCCGGAGAAGAAAGTTCGGCCCGTCGCCGGTGCGGTCGTGCAGCCGGCAAGCAGGCCCGGCGCGACAAGAGCAATAAGGGCGGCGAAGATATGAACGGGGCGCAACATCATTCGGCAATAACCTCGATCTGTTCGGGATGGGTTATGTCCACCATCGGTCCGTTCCGGGATTTTAGCCAACCGCGCACGCGCACGATACGGCCACGATAGGATAGCGGATCGATTTGCTCGGACTCGAACAGGCGGCGAACTTTCGAGGCCAAGCTGGCGGTAAAGTCGCTGCGCCAATCGGCCCCAAAGTTGAGATAGACGCGGCCACGCACACTGGCGACATCGCGCACCCGCCCCTGGATCAACTCGAAGCGGCCGAGATAGCGATCCGCCTCTTCGGGCGTGCGGACGGCGTAGAAGGGATCCGCCCAGATGCCACGGTGACTGTCTCTTGCCGCCGCTTCGCGTACCAGCATCTCGGGGACCAGCGCCCGGTTGTCCTGGAAGCTGTAGACCCGGGCCATGCCCTCCTCGAGCAGGGCGCCCTGCACCCAGCCGCGAGAGGACTCATCGATAAGGTGGGCGAGCACGCGGCCGTGCCGATCCCCACGGCGGCCGCCATAGGCCAGGCGGACCTCGCGGCCGAGGCTTAAGGTCGAGAGCGCCGCCTTCGCCTCTTCCGCCAGCGGCCAGGCCTCGAAACCTGTACGGCCCAGGGGCAACTTCGGCGCTTGTATGCCGACCAGGCGGACCTGCCGGCCATCGGCCAAGACCGCCGTATCGCCGTCGACGATTTCGGTGATGCGGGCGATTTCGGAGCCGGCCAGGCCGGCAACGGCATCCGGTACCACCTCGGCGGTCGCGATACGCGGCGCCCAGACCAGCGCTAGACAAAGAAAAACCCGTCGGATGCTTGAATACATCGCCATCCCGGACATCAGTTGGCGCCGCCGCCAGGCCATTGGCAAGCGCCGTCGTCAATGCGATATAGGGCGGATCGCGCTGACTATCCAGCGCTGGATGTCACGAAAGCCAGATGCCACGAAAGAAAGCCGCGCGCCCCCTGTGTCCGAGCACGCCAAATCACCGCCCGATCTTTTTCCGCCCATCGAAGCCTTTGCCGACGGCATGTTGCCGCGCGAGGCACCGCATAGCCTGTATTGGGAACAATCCGGAAATCCGGATGGTCAACCGGTGCTGTTCCTGCATGGGGGTCCGGGTGCCGGGGCCTCGGCCGCGCATCGGCGGTTCTTCGACCCGGCGCATTATCGCATCGTTATCTTCGATCAACGCGGTGCTGGCCGCTCGACACCGCTCGGTGAGCTTTCGGCCAATACAACACCGCATTTGATTGCCGATGCCGAGGCGCTGCGTGAATACCTGGGCATCGGGCGTTGGCTGGTCTTTGGCGGCTCCTGGGGGTCGACCCTGGCGCTGGCCTATGCCGAGGCGCACCCCGAGCGGGTCACCGGCCTGATCTTGCGCGGTATTTTTCTCTGCCGCCGGGAAGAGATCGACTGGTTTCTCTACGGCATGCGCTGGGTCTTCCCCGAGACCTGGCAACGCTTCGCCGACGGTGTGCCGGAGGATGAGTGGGGCGATCTGCTGCGGGCCTATCATCGGCGCTTGATCGATCCGGATCCGGCCGTGCATATGCCGGCGGCGCGCAGCTGGAGCACATTCGAGGGCGCCTGCTCGACCTTGCTGCCAAGCCCGGAGACGGTGGCCGATTTCGGCCGCGATACCATGGCGCTGGGTCTAGCACGCATCGAGGCGCACTATTTCGTCAATGACATCTTCCTGGACCAGGGGGCGTTGCTGCGCGGCGTGGATCGCATCCGCCGCATTCCCGGCGTTATCGTGCAGGGCCGCTACGATATGGTCTGCCCGATTCGCACCGCCGAGGATTTGCGCCGCGCCTGGCCCGAGGCCGAATACGTGATTGTGCCCGATGCCGGCCATTCGGCCATGGAGCCGGGCATCCGCCGCGCCCTGGTCGCAGCAACCCAGCGCTTCAAGGCATATGCCTGACGGGTTCGCGCAATCAGACCGTTGCGCGCGGCCCATTGCGTGTTGCCGGCGATTCTCTATGATGCTGGGCACGCGGGATAATCTCCGGGGGAAAATCGTGCAGGTATATCGTTTGGCCATCGCGCTGGGCTTCGCACTCAGCGGTTTTGTGGCGGCGCTTGGATTGGCAACACCGGGTGCGCGTGCGGGCGAAGACGACCCGTCCTATCTGGTCGGCGGCATCGGCGCCTACGATCTGGTGCAGGACGATAATCAGGCGATCGACTTCCGTCTGGAGTACCGGCACGGCAAGGGCTTGTGGATCATCAAACCCTGGATCGGTGTCGAAGGCACCAGTGACGGCGCCGTCTACGGTGTTGGCGGCCTGCTGGCGGACATCAATCTAGGCCGGCGCATCGTGCTGACCCCCAGCTTCGGTGTCGGTGCCTATACCGAGGGCGACGGCAAGGATTTGGGCCACACGGTCGAGTTCCGCTCACAACTCGAGTTGGCTTATCGCTTCGACAATCGTTCGCGTATCGGGGTGGCCTTCAGCCATATCTCCAATGCCAGCATCGGCGAAGAAAATCCGGGCACCGAGGTTCTCAACGTCTACTACGCCTACCCCCTCGACGCCCTCTTCGGCCGCTAGGCGCGGCGGCCCCGCCTTCTCCTCTTCCCTCTGGGCCGCCCGCGCCCACCCGTGTATAAAATATGCCGTCCCCCGGCGCGCCCGTAGCTCAGCCGGATAGAGCACTGGTTTCCTAAACCAGGGGTCGCAGGTTCGAGTCCTGCCGGGCGCACCAGTTCCCCAGATTTCGTATGGTTCTTGGTTCGTTCCAAATAGATGTTGAATGTCGGAGCACGACTCGCTAGAGTAGAAACAGTCTCACACACAACTATCGCGAGTCGTAAAATGGCCAGAAAGCCGAACAAGGAAGTTACGAGCGCCCGCGCCGCATCCGCGGCGTCACGGGTTCTAAGAAACCCCAAGTCTACGAAGGCCCAGAAGACAGCAGCGGCGTCTGCGCTGACGCAGCGGCCCAACAAGTCCAAGGCAGACAGATAGCGCGCTGGTCGCGCAGAACATCGTCGCGGCCACCAAGAGTCGCAGGGGTCAGCGGTGTAGAGGCTCGTTAGACCACTGGGCATGGAATCGGAAAATGAACCAGAACGTGGGCGACCCACGTAGGTTCAGAGATATTGACGAGATGATCTCCGTATTTGTGTCCTACTCCCACAAGGATGAGGAGCTTCAGAGCCAGCTCCAGGTTCACCTTGCTATGCTTAAACGCCAGGGCGTGATTGACGTTTGGCATGATCGCCGCATTGTTCCGGGTGGCGAGATCGATCCAACGATTGGAGCGGCTCTCGAGGAGGCCCAGGTGATCCTCTTGCTGGTGAGTCCGGATTTTCTGGCATCGGACTACTGCTACAACAGAGAAATGCAGCGCGCCTTGGAGCAACATGTGTCTGGGGAGGCAAGAGTTCTGCCCATAATACTCCGTCCCTGCGATTGGCACGGTGCACCATTCGGCAAACTTTTGGCGACGCCCAAGGATGGCAAGCCGATTGTGAAGTGGGCCAACATTGATGAGGCGTTTCTGGAGGTTACCCAGGACATCAGGCGTGCCGTAGAGGCGCTGGTCGGGGTGGGCATGCCTGCGTCTCGAGTTTCTAAGCTGAGTGTTGTGAACGAGGAGGCCGGCGTGCGCGCGCCTAGCGGACAACGATCGAGCAACCTGCGGGTCCGCCAGTCATTTACGGAGGCAGATAAGGATCGCTTCCTGAATGGCGCGTTCGAGTACATGGCCAACTTCTTCGAGAATTCGCTCGGCGAACTGGCCAAACGCAACCCCGGTATCGAGGCGTCCTTCAAGCGCATCGACGCACGAAGATTCGCTGCCGTTGCCTATCGAGATGGTGCAGCACTGTCTCGCTGTCAAATCTATTTGGGTGGGCATGGCCGCACTACGGATATGATCGCATATTCCATGAGTGACGCTCCTTCCGACGGCAGTTTTAATGAGAGTCTGTCGGTGGAAGAGGGCGAGCAGATACTCGCCCTTCGACCGCTAAATATGTGGAGTTTCTCCGAGCTCGGGGAACCCGGCGCTCTTACATTCGAGGGTGCCGCCGAATTTTACTGGAGCATTTTTGTGGGCCCTTTGCAGAAATGATCAAAAAGAAATTTCAGTGCCGCAACTGCGGCGAGTGCTTTGAGGCCGACGTCTTCGAGAGAGGCGAGGCGGAGCAAGAGAGGGTACCATCGGGCCCTGTCCACTGCCCAAAATGCAATAGAACAGACGTAGCGGAAGTCCGGTGATTCAGCTTGCAACTGAGGGTTAGTTCGGCCGCGATGGGCTGATCCCGGTGGTTTTCTTCGACATCGGGCGCACCAGTTTGCAATGCAAAATAATCCTGACTTGATGCAGATCAATGCGCAGTCTAGCGGTCGTGCGCGATATTTGATTCGCGGCCATGGAGGCGGGCGGTGCTCGCGGGGTCGGGTGATACCTGAGCCAATCCGTTGCCGTGACGACTCTTTCCCCCCAAAACTCCGCGCCGTGTCCCGA
>JGI24023J19991_10002677_pt1 | contig 12863 bp, 10 predicted proteins | sample Cruoilmetagenom1_FD_19991 | JGI IMG/M metagenome (IMG submission 19991)
CTTACCCACTTCGCGACTTAAAAACAATGCCATCCACCTTGGTGGATTGGCGGATCCTCGACCTCGGGCTGAGGTGTAAATGCTCTTTTCTTCCACACATGCCAATAAGCATCCGGCAGTTCAAGTTGAGTCACTTGTTTTGACGGACCCCATTAGCCACAGATGCTTCCCCTGCCATCTAAGTGATCGTATCACATCAAGAAGGCTACTTGACTATATATGATCTTTTAGTCTATTTTCTAATTATAGACCCCTTAACCTGACCCTTAACTTCGTACCCTCTTGATAGGTATATTGAATCAATAAGAACTGTTTTATAAAAAGGCCATTTCTACTTTGGTTTGCTTCTCCATTATGACACCTCCATATTTAGTATATTAAATTACTATTTTGGTGTCCACTAAATCCATCATAGCTCAATTACAGGTAAAATGATGAAAAACTTAAAGGAGACATGTCTACTTTGGTTTGACAAAATAAGTAGTTTTCTTGACAATATACGAAATTAGAGTAATATCATAGATGCAAGTTTGCTTAAAAGACGATAAAAAATGAATTCGTATATTATGACGCTAAGTGTTCGGTTTAAATATAGAATTCAAAAAAGGAAATAGCATTTGGATTGATTTGGTCAGCCGTAGTGAAATAGTTCTGAAGTCAACTATTGATTCAAAAAAAGAAACATTTACCTTATTTTTTATTCCATATAAAAATAAAACCGGGATTTTAGAAATAATTGGTGCTCGAACAGTGAACTTGATTTCGAAAATTGGGTTATCTTCTAAGGTTGCTAAGCAACTAGTATCTTTACATAAAGCAGTTCCAAGATCTTTAAATGCTCAGGCAAGTTTGATAAAAAATGACGTGAAAAAAAATAGCCACATTTATTGTAGAGACGCAAAAATATATAGAACAAATCGTTTCAGAGGAAATTTTTTGCAATGCTCCAAAATGCAGGTGAACTCAAGTATTATCTGAAAGATTTAATGAAAAGGAGGAATAATATATGAAGTATGACTTTGATTTAATTTGTATTGGGTTAGGTCCTGCAGGAATGGCTGTCTCTGTAATGGGGGCGAAAATGGGCCTGAAAGTCTGTGCTATTGAAAAGAATAAAGTTGGTGGGGAATGTATGAATGTAGGATGTATACCCAGCAAATCTCTACTGAGGATCTCTAAATTGAAACATTCAGCATCAAAGCTTAAGGAAATGGGCTTGTTAGAGGGAGAAATACCGGGAATCAAGGCTCCTTTCCCGAAAATAGCCGGTTATTTAAACTATATTTCCGACGAAAAAACATTGAATATGTTTGACAAAGTGACCCTTATTTTAGGTGAGGGATCCGCAAATTTTGTCGATTCGCATACGGTCAGAGTTGGTGAGAGATCTGTCACTGCCCAAAGGATATTTATTGCAACTGGCACTGAGCCCATGCTGCCACCTATTGACGGCATTTCAGATATAGATATCCTGACCAACAAGAATATATTCAATTTAACGGAGGTCCCCAGGAGCATGACGATAGTCGGTGGCGGTGCCATCGGCTGTGAATTGGCTCAGGCTTTTACAAGACTTGGTTCTAAGTGTACTATTGTTCAGATGGATGAGCACCTTATACCTCTGGGGGAAAAAGAAGCCGGTGATTTGCTTGAAGATGTATTTAAAAAAGAGCGCATTGATGTTTATAATTCAAAAAAGATAACAAGCCTGAAGAATGATGGTAATGGAATATGCCTGCGCACAGAGGAAGGCCTCTGTATTAAATCTGAGAAATTACTGATGGCGGCAGGAAGGAAAGTTGTACTTGATGGACTGAAACTTGACAATGCAGGTGTCAAATACAACAGACGGATCATTGAAATTGATGCAAAATACAGGACGTCTGTCAAGCATATTTATGCTGTAGGGGACTGCAATGGCGGGGCTATGCTTTCTCACGCTGCAATGCATCAGGGTATGTTTGCAATTATGAATGCCGTAAGTCCTTTCGCAAAATTTCAGTATAAAAATTATGTGATTCCATGGACTGTTTTTACGGAACCTCAAGTTTCATATGTTGGAATGAGAGAAGAAGATATTAAGAAAAAAGGGATTAAGTATGAAACCCATATTGCCAGATATGAGGATTACGGCGCCGCAATTGCGGAAAATATCGGCGTTGGCTTTGTCAAGGTCTTCACAAATTCTTTCGGAAGGGTTTTTGGTGTAAGCATTGTTGGTGAGGGCTCGGGAGAGATGATAAATGAATGGGCGCTTATAATTCAGAAAAGAATTAGGCTACATAGTATTTTATTTTTAGCACATTCATTTCCTACGATGGGCTTTTTGAGTAAACGCATTGCGGAAATGTGGATGATGAAAAAAATGAATAGTTCTTTAATCCAAGATGTCTGCAGGTTTTTTTACAGAAAACTATAAAAACAGATAACAATTAGTTGCACCTGACATTTTTTCGGTCCGCTTCATAATTCAGGTGAACTTAATCGTTATGCCATAGAAAAGAACAAATGGATGAAATATTGAAAGAATACAAAAATTTGTTAGTACAAAAAAGATACACCGATAATACTATTGGTAGGTACTGCAACTATTTTAGAGATTTTGCAAATATTTCATCGGACAGAATTTAAAAGAAATAATAATAGCCGAAAATAGTAGTAAATATGAACATTGTAGTCCGCATGATATTTAGTAGTAACTTGCCATAATTTTCACACCCCATGTTCCGCACATGTCCATATTTCTATGAGTCAACAGTAGACTTGCCCCCTTGTCTCTCAGAGATATTCAATTTAAATCCGAAAGTTTTATTGTCCTATCAAATATTGCTTGGACATATTTACTTCACTCATATTACAAAAGCAAAAAAATAGAATACAGATATTACCTGGTTCAAATGAAGATGATGCTATTGACTTCGAAGAGAGACCAATTCCTAAAAGATACTTTGATGAAGCAATAGAATTAGGCATTAATATAGCAAGACTGCCAAGAATAGGTGGATTAGTGTATCCAGAAGTTGATGCTGTCAGATTCAAGCAAGAAGGTGAAAACTTATCAAAATATTTAGATACAGTTTCTAAAGTAGCACGAAATATAGAAGAAAAGGGTGCGATAAGTCACATCTTAGGTTCCATGCGAACCAAAATGCAAAAAGATTATGAATTGCGAGTTAAAGACAACAATGTTTATTCACTATTCAAGATGTGACACCCCTAATCAAAGTTTTTTTCTGTTGGGGCAACCAATATTTCAATGGACGTCCCATAACTTCTATTCAGCGGATTTAGCTTACAGATAATAGAGGAAATTGCCAATTAAATTCTCATTATTGCTGTGGGAACTGCCATCATAGGTGAGGTTTAAAACTGGCTTTTTGAGCTCCTTTTTATATCTTTCGCTAATGTTTTCCAGAATGATACCGGTATTTTCATACATGGAAGCCATTGTTATTATCCCGTCCATATTTCCATTACATCTGAACATTTTAGCTATTCGGTATTTTCCGTAGGCGCCATTGAAAAGGCCGAGTTTTTCATCAGCTATCTCCGTTAATGCTTCAAGGTCTTTGTCAAAGGGACTTGATCTTTTCAGATCCAGCGAGACATCGTTAATATATGCTTTATATTCTGATAGTTTTCTCTTTAATACCTTATTATTCGATCTTTCGGCATAATCCTTCCATATAAAATATAATGTCTCTGAGAGCGGCTGAAAAAAAACCTTGCTGACCTTCTCTATTTCCTTTATTTCAACATTATTATTAAAACGATTAAAAAGAATACTGGTTTCTCCCAGAACAAAAATCTTCTTCTTGTTTTCTTTTATTTCATTCCTGGCTTGATATTTTTTGAGCAAAATCTTTCAGATGATTTATGGTCAGTTTTTTCCCTTTAATGCTATTCTGAAATAACTGAAGGTTATATTCCCTGATTTCAGATGGCGTGGCCATAATGATATCTCCGGCCAGTAAAATGAGAAAAAAAGCTGTTCCGTATAAATTATCTGTTGGCAGATCTTCAAGAAAAGGGCTTATTATATTGACATCAAATCCTTTTTCATTCAATCTGTTTTTTATCAGATTTTCGTATTGTCCGGAGGTTTCACTCCCCTCATTTGTTGGTATCCAAAAGGAGATTTTTTCTGAACCACTATTTTCAACTTTTTGAAAAACATCTCCCATTAAAGAAACAAGCGACAGATATTCTTTTGAAATAGCAAATTTTTTACCTTTTTCAAAACTTTCCCGGGTTGTTGCAGCCAATACTTCAACATTTTCATTTTTATATTTGAAAAATTCACATAAAAGTTGACTATAAGGGTAAAGATTTGGAATAAATAGTTTTTTGTTTTTAGACTTTAACCCTTTTTTAGATTGAATATTTTCCACAACTCTGTTTATTTTAGAAGGAACTGAACGCTTAACGTTTATACTATTGATAAAGGCTTCCAGTCTTGTAATTACCCCCACTTCAGAGGAATGTTCGTCGACTTCAATATGTAGGTATGGTTTTCCTTTCATCTCCTTTTCGAATTGATGAGCAAGAATTGTATCAGGTCCGCATCCATGATTCGTCAGATAAATTGCATAATAATCAGGGTTATCCCTGATTATTTTTGCTCCGGATAAAATATGTTGTCCAAATGGCCAGTACATATTAGGGTAATAAGACGAAAGATCAAAAGACTCTGCGCCTAAATTTGAAAGAGTCAGCACCTTATAACCCATTTCCACAAGCCTGTCTGGAATCCGCATGTTAAGTTCCGGATCTGTTACCCCATATGGTCTTGTAATTATAACAAAAACGATATCATCTTTCGCTAAATTCCCAACTACTTTTTTGCCTAAGCCTTCAAGTTCTCTATTGTATTCTAAAAATCTAAAGACTCCTTTTCGTAAAGCCAGAGCTGTCTGAAACCTGTTTTTACCAAGCTGAACGCCTACATTCAGCAAAGTTTTTGCCATATACACCTTGCCAAATTTAAAAGAAATCTCAGGTGTCAAAAATTTTATGTTTTTCTTTTCAAAATCAAAATGGTGNGCAATAAGTTTAGATACTGTCTGCATATACACGCACCCGTAATCCTGTCTTGCCTTTGAATTTTTGTGCTTCATTGTATGAATGCTAGGCAGAAAAATATAATCCACACCTTTATCAATCAGGGAAGCGACATGACCATTTATTAATTTCACAGGATAGCAGGTCTCATCTGTGGCAAGATTCTGACTCGCTTTTACGATCTCTTTATTTGTAGCATCAGACAATATAACGTTAAAACCCAGTGACTTAAAAAAAACATTAAATATCACAAAGAGTTTGTGCATAAACAATACCCTGGGGATACCGACTGTTTTTTTGTTTTTATCTATTTTTCCGCTGTAACCTTTAAGGAACAGCTTTTCAGAGTCTTCAAAGATATTTAGTGCTGTTTTTTTAGGAATTTTCTTTTTTTCGATTTTTTGGGCTTTCTCTAAAGTCAAAAGGGCAATACCATAAGCTCCGGTTACGCTAAAAAATTCCGGAACAATAATCTCTTTTCCGGTTAATGCCCTAAAAGCATTAACTACGCCCTGATTATGGGCAATCCCGCCCTGCAGAAGAATTTTATTGCCAAGATTTCTATTTTCCACGACCCTGTTAAGATAATTTTTAATGATAGAATAACACAAACCCGCAACAATATTATTTTTATTTTCTCCAATGGAAAGGGCCTTTAAAATGCTGCCTTCTATAAAAACAGTGCACCTATCACCCAGATCAACCGGTTTATCGCCAGAAAGCGCCATCCCTCCGAATTTTTCAATATCGATTCCCATTTTGATTGACTGTTCTTCAATAAACGATCCTGTGCCGGCAGCGCATATTTTATTCATCGCAAAATCAACAACTACACCGTTTTTAAGACTTATAAATTTTGAATCCTGGCCGCCAATCTCAAAAATAGTATCCACGTCATTATGGATACTTAAAGCGCCTTTTGCCTGGGCGGTAATCTCATTTAAAACGACTTCAGCGCCTAATTGNTTTCCGATTAAATACCTGCCGGAGCCTGTGGTTCCGATACCTTTGATTTGAAATTCATTGCCAACCTCCTGTTTTATGGAGTTAAGGCCTTCTTCCACGACCTTTTCAGGTTTACCTTTTGTTCGCAAATACCTGTAGGCCAGCACCTCTTTTTTTGTATTAACAAGAACCAGATTAACACTGGTCGAGCCAACATCAATTCCTAAAAAACCCTCAGTTGCAGAACCAATCGGTCTACAACGGTGTTTCTTGCTGTTATCATTATTGCCAAAGCCTGAAAGCGGAGGATCAAAAGGAACTGATTCAAAAACAGATTCGGATTTTACATTAACTATGCTTATCAGCTGTTCAATATTTATAATCTTCTTTTCTTTCTTACCTATAAGAGCGCTTCCCATAGCGCTTATGTAGTTGTAATTTTCAGGAAGAATGATTTCCTCCTCCGGAATTTTAAAGGTTTTTGCTACAGCCTTCACTACCTCTCCAATATGCATTACTCCACCGATAAGCATTACTGGCAAAAAAATGTTCATTTTCCTGACAACGTTTGCCCTATAGTTTCGAATCATGGCATAGATAAGACCAAGCAATATATCTTCAATAGTAGCGCCTTCCTGCTGATGGTGAATCATATCTGTCTTGGCAAACACGCTACATCTTCCGGCCAGACTAATTATTCGTTTGCCTCTTTCAGCATAATTCGACAAATTCTCAAGAGTAATACCCAGCCTTGAGGCCTGCTCTTCTAAAAAAGAACCAGTACCTGCCGAGCAACTGGTGTTTGTGGCAAATTTCACCCGGCTTTTATCATTATTCGAAAAATTGGTTATAAATTTTGAGTTCTTGGCGCCAATTTCAATTATTGAACCTGTTTTGTTGTCTGACAGACAAGAGCCCTCTACACAGGCAGGAATATCGTTAATAAAATAAGGCAATAATTCATTAAACCCCTTTGCCTGTTCACCGGTAGTGGCAAAAAACAGTTTTTTATTGCCTGTAAAGGCCTTTAATTCCTTTAGCTGCTCTAACAATACAGACTTTACATTTCCATGATGAAACACAGAATTTCCATATATTCTTTCATCTTGTTCACCAAGAACAGTGCATTTTATTGTCGAGCTGCCAATATCTATTCCCAGACTATACACAAATACTTCTCCTATTATTCCACATCAAGAAACACACTTACATACCCGTGGTCCATTCTTATGTCTTGAATAGTAATCATCGCTTCGGGTAAAGGAAAGTCAGGAAGCAATCCGGTAATTTTATTAGAACTAATCTTCAAGGGAATAATCAATGCTCTTTTAAGTACACCAATCAGCTTAGGCGCAAGAACATCGATGACCTCTTTCAGGTCAACTAATCGGCTGACTCCCATATGATCAAAGAGATAAACCACTTCAAATTCCGGAAAGATCGGATCAAAATCCAGATAAGCTTTTCCATCCCGAAAGAACAGATCCGGATCAACAATTGCTTTTACATTAAAAGCCATGCTCACCTGAAGTCCTGATTCATCGAGCGAACCGATATAAAGCCCGACTCTGATGTTTGATGCAGATATCAGACCTTTACCATCTTTAAATTCCAGAACTGGAGGTGTACTAAGTTTAATTTTAACCTCTGTATCATCGGGTAGTTCTATATCCGGTAAAAGCATGGGAAGTACATGTTCTCCAGGGATAAAAAATTCAGGTTCGATCCCGGAAAAAGCCCCTGCCATACGATTCAGAAAATTTCCGGAGACAGCTACAGCAAGATCAGTATCTACTCCTGAGGAAGATATTAAGGCCTCATCTATGGAAATTGTTGGCGGTAGATTAATCGCTTCATCCTGATTTTCAAATAATGGTGTCAGGTCAAGACTGGCTCTAAAACAATTTATGCTACCCGAGAAACCGCCGATTCCGTATGATAAATTTATATCTGAGAAATCCGCATTAAGTATAGAGTCGACATCCAGAGGTCCCTGCTCTTGAAATAATGAAACAGTCATTACATCCAACAATTGATTAATTTTTCCCAGATTAACAGGCCATTCAGGGAGAGGGATGTAAACATCATCGAGCATGATATCCACTCCATGGCTAAGTACAAGGTTGACAACAGAAGAAATGACACCTTTTATATTAATTGATTTCCCTCCAAGTACAACTGTATCAGTAGTTATTGCCATTTCGCTGATATCAACATCCATATCCACCATATCTATTTTGGCTGTATGCCGATCTGGAGCATTAAGGCGTAAATCGGCTGAAATATCCACATAGTCTGTTATTGTTATTTTTATGTCTTTTTTTATCATGCCTTTTTTAACAAAATCTAAAGGGGTTCTCATCTCGATGGTAGCATTAATTTCCAATCCTCTAAGACTAAACTTGGCCATCAGACCGGCTGATGAGCCGGTTTCATTTAAAGGGCTTTTTAGCGTTAAGCTGTCCAGTCTGAACTCACTATAATCAAGAGCATTGATGCTGTTGACGATCAACCTGGGACCAAGCTCTAACGGGACAAGTGGAGATATTGAAAAATATACTCCGGCAACCTGATTCGACACCCTCTCCATAAGATCTTCCCGTGAAAAGACTTTATTTACCACCGGGCTTATCGATTTCACTGCCCATTCAGTCATACTTTTCTTAAAACAAACCCCGATTGCGTCCCGTACATATTCTTTTGCAAAAGCAGTTTCTCCTTTTAAAATAGTTAGATACTCTCTTTTCCAATATCCCCGGTTGTCTTTTGCAGTAAGTTCGATACCTGCAAACCTGCTTTCATTATCCGGCAAGGATATCGTCGTGTTAAATGTACCGTCTGGCTTAATCTCAAGTGTTTTACCATTGACCAAAAACTCACTAATAGGATTATCCCCCTGTTCAACACGCCCTGTCACTTCGATCTCTTTGATATCACTGTCTATAATTGTGCCATTTTCAGGTGTTTTTACAATGATTTCAGGCAGATTAAGCTCGAATAGATATTCTTGTGATGAATCGGGATAATAGTCATTTGTTCCGATTGAAGATCGATCACATCCTGATAACAGCAGGAATGTCGCAGCAATAAAGAATAGATGTTTTCGGAATATTTGGAACAGATCAATGTTTGTCATTTTGCAACCCCCTTTTGATCAGGTAATTTCCTGGCATTTAGGGAAGGCCTTTTCTGAAATTATCAAATTCTTATCTCCTTTTTTCCAGATGCCTCCCGACATTACTCGGTTTCTAACGTTTTTCATGATTTCGGGAAGTTGTTTCCTGGAAATATAACTCTCAATAAATTTCGGTATAAGCCGCCCGGATTTCATATACACGGTATACGTCACTTTTGTTTGTGTGTTATCTGAAAGCGGTTCTAAATCCCATGTGCCCTGAATATCGGCAACGTTTGCCGGGAAGTTATTATCCAAAAAACAGTCAAGGTGGATTTTTTCAGGGTGCTTCTTTTTGAAATTGATTTCCTCCAAATCAAAAATCCACCGAAGATGACAAAATACTTTCATTACTCCCATTTTTATACGATAGGCAGTTACTCTTGTCGTTTTAGTCTCTTTAACAATTTTACATTTTGTTACAGACGGCATAAACTCCGGGTAATGGTTATGATCTAAAATTGTCTCAATGACCCTTGAAATAGGGGCATTAATCAATATAATCGCTTTATCTCGACGACGATTAACCTTATCAAAACCAATCATGCTAGTTTTACTTAAAAGAATCTCTCCCTTTTCCAGCCTGGCCGACTCATCTTCTTTGGATATGGCAATATCTGCGAAAAGCCAAAAACAAAGGGAAAAAAATAGATATAAAATAAAAATATTTTTTTTAGACTTTGATTTAATAGTAAAAAACTGTAAATTGATTTTCATTATTTTTCTCCCTAAAAGTTAATACCTATAGTCAGACCGCATACCAGCGCATTTCCCGATATTTTATATCCGGGATATCCAACAACAGGGGTCTCTTCTATCCCATCCCCGTCTAAGTCATAGTAAGGTTTATCTTTAGTGACGTTCTTTTTTTCCAAAATATGTAATTGAAATAGAAGATCCATTCGGATTGTCTTGCCAGTGCGAAAGGGATCAAGTGCGCGGACTCCTGTACCAAAGGTTATAATATGTCTGTCCGACCCTAAAAAATTTGTCAGACCATTCTGATCAGGAATTGGCGTTGGTTCAAAGGTATAGCCGACGCGCAAATTAAAATCAATATTACCTAAAAACTCAAAAGGGCAAAACGAACCGAAACGATACTCACCGCCTATTCCTAAAACAACCGTATCCTTAAAATTTGGAGAAAAAACCTTTTCAAATTGTAGGTCTATCTCCGGAAGTTCAGCAGTCCCGATGGTTCCGGGTCCTGAATTAAAATTAACACCTAAGGAGGCGTCATTAAAGCTGGACCAGTCTTTCCAGGCAACTTCAACCGCCAAAGTCAGAGAATCTGTTGGCGTGTATGCGATCCCTGCGCTAATCCGCTGCGGCGTATTAAAGATTATGCTACTCATCTGAGCCAAGACGGGCATATTTAAAGTCCCCATGTCCATCTGACCATCCACATCTAGATCCAGTTTCCCATGGTAAAGCTCTCCATGATAAGTCAGGCCAAACCCGAGAGCAGGGCTAGGATTGTAAAGTATCCCGAAAATAGGCGATATACGAGGCTTAAAGACAAGGGACAAGTCCACTCTGCTTTCTGCCTGGGAGCTGATTGTAGCGTTGACATTCCCATCAGGCCCATAGAGAATATTAGCACCAACCCCGACAGCCAGATGTTCAGACAACTTCAACGAGGCACCGGCAAGAAGAGATAGCCGCTTGGGTCGATTTTCAAAATTCAAATAATGAGGTTCTCTCTGACTTTGGCTTTTCAATATGGCAAGGTATTGGCTGTCCGGAAGGAATATTCCTAAACCAACCGATAATTTTTTAGTGACAGAGGCACCGAAACCGCCCCACATGCCGGTAGCTCCATTGTCATCAAACTTAATATTCCCGGTTAACAAAATGCCGGGATTGTCCTTGTCAGCTCCTAAAACAATATTCTTTAGGGGTTTGAAGTGGTTTTCAGTAGAGAGGAATCCTACTCCTGCATCAATTGACTCAATCTTCGAAAGACCAGCCGGATTGTAGTAAACAGCGCTAAACCCTTCAGCAATAGCACAATATGCGTTTCCCATAGCTGGGCCTCGGGAACCAAAGCCGTAGAGGTCCAGTGCATTGGCATAGAGTCGCTGTTTTGTTGTAAAGATTATAGCCAAACAGATGAGGAGAAAAGCGAAAGTGCGAAATATTACTTTTTTGAGCATAATATTTGAAAAATTTACATTTTTGCATTTGCACAGCATAATTAAATTTACCCCCCTCAACAGTTTGTTAGGTATATCTAACTAACATAGCTAAGACTAACTCGTCAAGTTGTTTTTAACATTTATCGAAAATGGCTGTAAAATGAATCATTGGCAAGACAATGTGAGTGATGAAGATCATCATGATAGTGCAGATAAATATGTTTAATAAACTCATTTTCATGAGAACCCTTGTCCCTGTTATGGGGTCTTTAATGAAAAAATAGACTAAAAGATCATAATAGTTAAGTAGCCTTCTTTATGTGATACGATCACTTAGATGGGAGGGGAAGCATCTGTGGCTAATAGGGTCCGTCAAAACAAGTGACTCGACTTGAACTGCTTTCCTGCACTTTACCTAATCCCAGATTAAAAGGGGCAAGAAAGGGCAACATGAAGCCGAAGAGTGCTATGGAAGGTATAGTCATAGCCGCATTAGCAATATTAATTACCTTGCTGGCAATAAATTCATTCTTTGTAATTAGAATTCCTGCAGGATATCTATCTTTAAATATTTCAGGATCTAAATTAACCATTTCAAGGAGTTCAGTAACACGATTTTCAATTTTATTTTTAGACCATCTCAGCACCTTTGGTATTATTCCTACATTCTGTCTGGACAGTTTTATTAGGGAATAACCCTACCTGTTGTATAACATATCCCATCTTCTAACGGAGCTTCACCTCATTATAGGAGATAGCATTTTCCCCATCTATATAAATATTGCCAGATGTCAACCTTTCCAACCTGTTGGTTAATCTTAAAAATGTTGTTTTCCCGCACCCTGAAGGTCCCAGCAGAAAAACCATCTCTCCCTTATTAATCTTCATAGAAACATTATCTACAGCCCTGATGGTCTTATCTTTATAGGCCTTGATAACACACTGGCATTCAATCATAAAACATATCTCTTTTAGATGGACTTTAAAAGTGTTTAATAATAAATATTCAGCTAATATACAGAACTTAGAATATAATTCTAGTTTTATTATTCACACTAATAGTTGTTTTCTTTTATTCTGTTGTTCAAATAACCTGGCATAAGTGTTGCCTTAAAATGGGAAAGGAGACAGTTGTTAAAGAGACGTTGGATCAAGTCTACTATTGGCTCATAGAAAATATAATGTTGTATACTAAAATACGTCACATTCACTCAGGATAGAATATTCCTGGTCAAGGTATAATGTAATGAACCGTGGAATACGGTCAGAATCCATTTTTTCAGCTAAACAAGATTACGAAGAATTTCAAGGCTTAAGAAATATGACAGAGAAATTGAAAAACAGATAGGAAAAATACAATAGAGTATTAGCGGGGAGCAATCGTAAATTTGGTCCCATTTCTTCCAAGTAAATCATCTTGGGATTGCCCTCCACCCAAGTGTTCGCAAAAGCGATGCTCCCTTATTTCTTGACTCCCATATATCTAAAACATTTTACCTCATGGTCATTGACTATTCCAACAGATTGCATAAAAGCATAAATAA
>JGI24023J19991_10002678_pt1 | contig 12858 bp, 11 predicted proteins | sample Cruoilmetagenom1_FD_19991 | JGI IMG/M metagenome (IMG submission 19991)
CGGCGAAGCGGCCTATCGCGGCGGGGCGGGGCTGGTATCGATCGCGACCCATCCAGCGCATGCGGGAGTCTTGATGGCGGCGTGTCCCGAACTGATGGTCCACGGGGTGGACACGGCGGCGGCCCTGCGGCCATTGCTTCAACGGGCGAGCGTCGTGGCCCTGGGTCCGGGTTTGGGGCAGAATGATTGGGCCCGGCAAATGCTGGCCGCGGCCCTGGAGTCGAGCCTGCCGCTGGTGGTCGATGCGGATGCCCTTAACCTCCTCGCCGTGGAGCCGCTGCGCCGGGACGACTGGGTGCTGACCCCGCATCCGGGGGAGGCGGCGCGGTTGTTGAAAACGCGTGTCGACGACGTCCAGGCCGATCGCTTCAACGCGGCGAGAGCGCTCGCAGAGCAGTTTGGCGGCGTGTGTGTGCTCAAGGGGGCGGGCACCCTGGTGGCCGGTGAGGGGCCGGCCATCGCCTTGTGTGACCGTGGCAATCCAGGCATGGCCAGCGGCGGCATGGGTGATGTGCTGACGGGCATCATCGCTGCGTTGCGGGCCCAGGGGATGGCCCGCGGGGACGCCGCTAGACTGGGGGTCTGGGCCCACGCCGTGGCCGGCGACAGCGCCGGACAGGGGCGGGAGATCGGTTTGATGGCCACCGACCTGTTGGCCTGGATTCCGCCTCATCTCAAGCGCATCATGGGGTAGCGGGGGCTAGCGGGTGAAACAGGAGCGAAGCGTGGCCACGGCTGCGGACATGGAAGCGCTCGGCGCGGCGCTGGCGGCCCGACTCCACGCGGTCCGGCTCATCGGGCTGCGGGGTGAGCTCGGCGCCGGGAAAACGACCCTGGTGCGGGGGCTGCTGCGGGCGCTCGGTCACGCCGGGGCCGTCAAAAGCCCCACCTTCACCCTGGTGGAGCCGTATGCGCTGGGGGACCGGGTGTTGTATCACCTGGACCTGTACCGCCTCAACGATCCGGAGGAGCTCGAATTCCTGGGATTGCGGGACTATTTGCAGGGACGGAATATTTGTGTCGTGGAGTGGCCGGAACGCGCCGCCGGGGTTTTGCCACGGGCGGATATTGACGTTATCATTCAAAAAGTTAACGAGGGCCGCCAGGTGAAGCTTGTCTCACACACAAACCAGGGCGCAGCGTTGCTGAGCGGGTTGCCATGAGCACCGTGCGCGGCGTTGTTCTCCTTGTTTTCGCCCTTCTCCCGGCCGCCGGTCAGGCGGCGCCGTCTGTGACCGTCGAGAATCTGCGCCTGTGGAAGGCGCCCGATCAGTTGCAGCTGGTGTTTGATGTTAACCGGGTGCCGGAATACCGCGTGTTCACGCTCAAGAACCCGCACCGGGTCGTGATCGACATGGACAACGCGCGTTTCGACGGGGCCCTGCCACCGGTGCAGGCGCAGCATAAGCCGCTGCAGGCCGTCCGCAGCGCACGCAATGCCAAAGACCGTTTGCGCGTGGTACTAGATCTGGCGCAAGCGCTGCAGGCGCGCAGCTATCACTTGAAGCCCTACGGGCCGTACGGCCACCGCCTTGTCATCGATCTTTACGACGAGCAGCACCCGGAGCGCTTCGTGCCCGATCCGCCCCCGCAGGTGTCGGACCGGGAAGTGGTGATCGCCATCGATGCCGGCCATGGCGGGGAGGATCCGGGCGCCATCGGCCGGCGCTACCGCACACGGGAAAAAGATGTGGTGCTGGCCATTGCCCGGGAACTGCAAAAGCAGATAAACAAGACGGCCGGCATGCGCGCGGTGATGATACGCGACGGCGATTACTTTATCGGACTGAAGGAGCGTTACAAGATCGCGCGTCGGGAACGCGCGACCCTCTTTATCTCCATCCATGCCGATGCGGTGCCCGGCCGGGGCGCGCGGGGTTCATCGGTATACGCCCTGTCGGAGCGCGGCGCGACCGACAGCGTGTCGCAGTTTCTCGCTGACAGCGAAAATGCCTCGGATCAGCTCGGTGGCATCAGCCTGGACGACAAGGATGATCAGGTCAAGCGTGTCCTGGTGGATCTGTCGTATACGCCGACCATCAGCGCCAGCCTGACGCTGGGCAGGGACGTATTGGCTGAACTGCGTAAGGTCGGACCGCTGCACATGGATAAGGTCGGGCAGGCCGGATTCGCGGTATTAAAATCCCCGGATACACCCTCGATTCTGGTGGAAACCGCTTTCATCTCGAACCCCACGGGAGAAAAGAAGCTGCGCAGCAAGTCATTCCAGCGCAAGACCGCCCGCGGCATCCTCAAAGGCATCAAGCGTTTTGTCCGGCGCGAGGACTTCAAGCCCTATCAGAAAGTCGACACGGCGAGCGCACGGCATGCAGCCACTTCCGCGTCACGCCTTCACACCGTCCGCCGTGGTGAGACACTGATCGGCATCGCCAGCAGATACGGTATCCAAGTGGACGCCCTGCGCCTTGCCAANAATATCAAGGGCAATAGACTGCTCGCCGGCAGCAAGTTACGGATCCCTTGAAGCCGTCCTGATAGGGAGGGTTGCTTTTTCCAGCGGGCTCTCACATGATCTGCTGTGCGCGAAAATNGCGCCTATAGCCTCCGTAAAAAGAATAAATCAATGGCGATTTTCACACTCCGCGATGATTAAGCAAAAAGGATCCAGGATCCTATGACGGTTCGACGCACCTCCATGCACGGTGAATGGTCATCGCGCATGGCATTCATCCTGGCGGCCACGGGCTCCGCCGTCGGTCTCGGCAATATCTGGCGGTTTCCCTATATCACGGGAGAAAACGGTGGCGGCGCCTTCGTGCTCATCTATCTGCTGTGCATCGCCCTGATCGGTGTCCCGATCATGATGGCGGAAGTGCTGCTGGGGCGCCGCGGACGCCAGAGCCCCATCAACACCATGCGCACCCTGGCGACCGAGGAGGGTCACAGCCCGCTGTGGCAATTGCTGGGTTGGGCCGGGGTGATATCCGGGTTTTTGATACTCTCTTTCTACAGTGTGATTGCCGGTCAGGCATTGGCCTATATCGCGCGTGCCGCCGGCGGGCTCTTTACCGGTATAACGGTTGCGGACAGTAAACAGATCTATGCCGCCCTCGAGACCGATCCCGAGCGTCTGTTGGCCTGGCATACGCTGTTCATGGCCATGACCATGGTCGTGGTCGCGCGCGGGGTAAAAAGCGGTTTAGAGCAGGCCGTGCGCTTCTTGATGCCGGCATTATTGATCATGATGCTGGTGTTGCTGGGCTACGCCATGAGCACCGGCGCCTTTGCCCAGGCCATGCGTTTTTTGTTCCGGCCCGATTTCACGGCACTGACCTGGAACGCCGTGCTGACGGCGATGGGACAGGCGTTTTTCACCCTGAGCCTGGGCATGGGCGCGATCATGGTCTATGGCTCGTATTTGCCCAAGCGCGCCTCGATTGTCCAGACCAGTATCACTATCGCCGCCGCCGATACGATGGTGGCGTTGCTGGCCGGCATGGTGATTTTTCCTATCGTATTTATTAATGGCCTGGAGCCCACGGCCGGACCGAGCCTGGTGTTCAAGACCCTGCCTATTGCCTTTGGGCAGATGTGGGGCGGTCCCTTCTTCGGTGCCTTGTTTTTCCTGTTATTGTCCTTCGCCGCCTGGACCTCGGCCATTTCCCTGATCGAACCCGCGGTGGCCTGGATGGTGGAGAACCACGGCATGAGCCGCACCAAGGCCGCCGTATGGGCCGGCGCCATTACATGGGTACTGGGCCTGGGTACAGTGTTGTCATCCAATCTATGGTCAGAGGTGACGCTGTTCGGCAAGACCTTTTTCGGCGTCCTGGAATATCTCACCTTTAATGTCATGTTGCCGTTGGGCGGTTTATTCATCGCCCTGTTCGCGGCCTGGTTGATGTCGCGGCGGTCTACGGTCGATGAATTGGCCATTGGAGACGGCCTGGGCTACGAGACATGGCGCTTTCTCGTGCGATTTATCTCACCGGCGGCGGTGATTATTGTTTTTCTTTATGTGATCGGGCTGCTGCCGCTGATCAGCAAAGCTATTAAAGCGATGTTCACATAAAATGCAGTGACTAGTACCTGTCTCAAAATCAAGATTTCTCAGCGACCCTTCACGCCCTGGAAGCGACGCAAAGAACGCCAAGGCGCAGAGGACGCAAAGGATACTTCAAAATAAACAATAAAACGTTTTTGCTTTCTCCGCGTACTTTGCGCCTCCGCGACCTCTGCGTTTGTTCCACAGCACCAGGGAGCGGAAGGTATTTTGAGGTAGGTTCTAGTGTCTCGTGACTATCTAGAGGCTCACGGAACGTAACGATTCCTTGTCGTCCGATCCCTGTTGCAGGCGCTCGTAGATCTGTTGTCGCAGACACTTCTGTTGTTCGCTGTCGGTAACGGGTCTGCCCTCGCGGTCGGCGACGAAGAACACGTCCTCGGCCCTTTCCCCATAAGTCGAAATCTTCGCCGCGATCAGTTGCGTATGACAAAGCTCCAGGGAGCGGGCGACGTGGTAGAGCAAGCCGGGCCTGTCCTGGGCGATCACCTCCATAATGGTCGGTTGCCCGTTGGCCGCGGCGCCAAACTTGACCTCAGTGGTAATGGGAAAATGTTTGAGCTGTCGTGGTAAGTGCTTGCTGGGGGCGTCACGCGGAGGCCGGGGATTATGCAGTTCTTCGCGCATCGCGCTTTCGAGTTGAGACAAGGTTTTCGGATCCCGGATGGGCTCGCCGCTGTGGTCCAGGACAACGAAGGTATCCAGGGCAAAATTGTGTTTTGTCGTGTGAACGCGCGCATCGACAATCGATAGATTTAGCTTGTCGAACGCGCCCGTCAACGTGACGAACAGGCCGTCGCGGCTGGGCGTATAGATCAGGAACTCGCTGCCGCCGATCTCGGGTTGAAAACGCGTCGCGACGATCGGGAAATCGGCGGCGGATCTGGCCGCAACAGTTTGTGCGTGCCATGCAAGACTGTCGGCATTGAAACGAAGAAAATAACTGTTATCCATTTGCGCCCAGTACCGCTCGGTGAGCGCTTTCATGCTTTTGGCCGGATTGAGAATCTCGAGCGCGCCGCTGCGCAGATCAGCGACGCGGTCCTCGACGTCCGTAACAGCGCTGATTCCGCGTGCCAGGACGCGGGATGTTGCGGTATACAGCTGGACCAGCAGGTGACCCTTCCAGTCATTCCAGACTTTGGGGCTGGTGCCGCGCATGTCAGCGACGGTAAGAAGGTATAAGCTATCCAGGCGTTCCTGGTCCCCGACTTTGGCGGCGAAATCAATGACCACATTGGGATCGGAAATGTCCTGGCGCTGTGAGGTCCATGACATGATCAGATGGTTGCGTACCAGCCAGCAGATGAATCGCGTGTCGTACTCGCTCAAGCCGTGCTGCTTGCAGAATTTCTGCGCTTCGGCTTCGCCGAGTATCGAGTGATCACCGTCCCGGCCCTTGGCGATATCGTGGAACAGCGCCGCGACATACAGACGCTCGGGTTTTGCGATCTGTTGGATGATCGAGCTTGCGAATGGGAATTCACGGCGAAACTCAGGCACGGTGAAACGGCGCAAGTTCCTGATGACAAACATGGTATGTTCATCCACGGTGTAGACATGAAACAGGTCATGCTGCATCTGGCCGACAATCTTGCCGAATGCGGGAATATAGGCTCCTAGTATCTCGTGCGCGTTCATGCGCCGTAAGGCGTGCGTCACGCCGCGCGGCTGGCGCAGTATCTCCATGAACACAGTACGGTTGGTCTCATTTCTGCGGAATTCGGCATCGATGCGATGGAGGTTGTCGTGCAGCAGCCGGATGGTCTGTGCGCGGATGCCCTTTAGTTCCGGGTGTTGTTCCATGACGAGGAACATCTCCAGCATTGTGCCTGGCGCACGCTCGAAGACCTTGTCGCCGGTTACGGCGAGAAATCCGCTGTGGGACCGGAAATGCTGGCTGAGCGGCTTCGGTTTTCTGGTCTTTGGGTAAAGGATNGTTTCCTGGAAGTGTTGCAGCAGGATCTCGTTGAGCCGTGACAGGCCCTTGATAGTCCGGTAGTAATGTTTCATGAACTGCTCTACGGCGAGACCATCCTTGCTGTCGGTGTAACCCAATTCACTGGCAAGGACGCGCTGATAATCGAATAGTAATCGGTCCTCTCTTCTGTTGCCCAGATAGTGCAGCCAGTTGCGAAGGCTCCAAAGAAAGTTCCGCCCGCGGACGAGAAAATTGTGTTCCCTCTTGTTCAACAGCTTCAGGTCAACAAGTTCGTTCAGGGAACGGCAATTGAAATGTCGCTGAGCGGCCCACATGATCATCTGTATATCGCGCAGCCCGCCCGGTCCCTCCTTTATATTGGGTTCAAGATTGTAAGCGGTATCATTGAAATGATGGTGCCTGTCGGTTTGTTCCTTGAGTTTCGCCGCGAAAAATTTCTTGCTCGACCATACCTTTGGCGCGCTGGTCGCCTTGCACATCTGTTCGAATAAACCCGGATCACCGTAGATCAAACGGGCCTCCATCAGATTGGTGGCAACGGTGATGTCACTTTTCGCCTCGACGATGCAGTCCTGTACAGACCTGACGCTGTGGCCGACCTCCAGACCGAGGTCCCAGAGAAATTGCAGCAAGGCCTCAACAAAACGATGAACATCTGTGCCGGACCCGTCTCTCAGCAGCAGCATCAAGTCAATGTCAGAAAAAGGGTGCAACTCGCCGCGCCCATATCCCCCCACGGCGACCAGCGCGATGTCGTCGGGATGCGGCAATAACGGCAGATGAAGTTGCCAGGCCTGCAGGAGAATCTGATCGACGAGCCACGCGTGAGTGGTGACGATTTCCTGCGCCCGACCACGTTCAAAATGAGCGGCCTTGATGACTTCGCGGCCCTGGCGCAAGGTGTCGCGGAACAGAAGCAGTGGTTCCTGGCATTCTTGCAGAGACCGGATGAACTCCGGAGGGTTGAAAATCGTTTCTTTATTGAGCGACATGCGTGGCTACGGTCTGGCGGTTATCAGATAATGAAGTGGCCGGGCACAAGCTTGCGGTAGCGTGCTGGTTGCGCACGGCTTATTGGGTGTCAGGCAATCCGGATCACCCGCACAAACGGGTATGATCCTGTGATCAGGCGGGGGCGGTTTGTCGCGAGAGGGACAATCAGAGCTCATCACCGGGCAGCACGGTCAGGACTTCGTGTCCGGTCTCCGTGACAAGAATCGTATGCTCCCATTGGGCGGAGAGGCTGTGGTCGTGGGTGACGACCGTCCAATTATCCGGTAATAGTTTTACTTCTTTTCGTCCCGCATTAATCATCGGTTCAATAGTGAAAGTCATACCCGGCTTGAGCTCCAAGCCGGTATTCGGTTTGCCATAGTGCAATACCTGCGGGTCCTCGTGGAACTTGCGACCGATTCCGTGACCGCAGTATTCGCGGACTACCGAGCAATGGTTGGACTCAGCGTGTTGTTGAATGGAATGTCCGATATCGCCCAGATGGGCTCCCGGTCTGACCTGCTCGATACCCTTGAGCAGGCATTCATGGCTGACCCGGGCAATACGCTCCGCCGGAATGGACGGTTTGCCCACAAAGAACATCTTACTCGTGTCGCCATGGAAGCCGTTTTTGATGACCGTGATATCGATGTTGATGATATCGCCTTTTTTCAGTTTTTTCTCGCTCGGAATACCATGGCAAACCTGATGATTCACCGAGGTGCAGATTGATTTGGGGTAGCCCCGGTAGTCCAACGGCGCCGGGGTCGCGCCCTGCTCGTTGACAATATAGTCGTGGCAGATCCGATCGAGCTCGTTGGTGGTGATACCAGCCTTGACATGGGGGCGGATCATGCGCAGGACCTCGGCGGCCAGGCGGCCGGCGACCCGCATTTTTTCGACTTCTTCGGGAGTTTTAGTGGAAATCGGCATATTTGCTGTATCGTGGCGATTTTGGTTGTTTTTGGGCACAGTGCATCACAAGCCCATGACTTTACACTATTTTTGCCCCGCGCATGAGGGGATTAACAGTTCTTTTCATGTGTGATCTGGTTGGAACCCTTTGAATACATTGTCGAAATAGCCTTCCTGTGTTATAAATCGCGCTTTTCCCTAACCCACACACGGGCCGTCACATGCACCTGGGTGCGCCGCGCCCAACCCGACCGGTGGCATAGCCAACTGCAGGCCGCCGCCGATTGATCGGGACGCGGTGTTGATGCATGGGGCCCGTGGAGGCTTAACCCAAACGGAGAGCATAATGAGTAATGTCACCATGCGCCAGATGCTTGAGGCTGGCGTGCATTTCGGCCACAGAACCCGCTTCTGGCAGCCCAAAATGCGCCCCTACATCTTTGGCGAGCGCAACAAGATTCATATCATCAATCTCGAACAGACGCTGCCGCTGTTCAACGAGGCCATGAACTATCTGGGCAGGTTGGCTTCAAACAGAGGCACGATCCTGTTCGTCGGAACAAAACGTCAGGCCAGCGAAGTGATCCGCGAAGAGGCGATTCGTTGCGGAATGCCCTATGTCAACCACCGCTGGCTGGGCGGTATGCTCACGAATTACAAAACAGTGAAGAAATCGATCGAGCGGCTGAAGGGGCTCGAGACCATGCTCGATGATGGCAGCGCGGACAAGTTGAATAAAAAGGAAGTGCTTGGGCTTGTGCGCGAACGGGACAAGCTCGATCGCAGCCTGGCGGGGATCAAAGACACGGCGGGCCTGCCTGACGCCTTGTTCGTGATCGACGTCGGACATGAGTACATCGCGGTCGCCGAGGCCAACAAGCTCAACATACCGGTCGTGGCGGTGATCGATACCAATTGCAAACCCGACGGCGTCGATTACATCATTCCGGGCAATGATGACGCCATGCGCGCGATTCGCTTGTATGCGCATGCCGCAGCGGACGCCATCATCGAGGGTGGTGCCGCGGCCCAGGTGATGCTCCCGAGCGGTGAAGACGAATACGTTGAGATGCCGGAAGAAGCACCGAAAACGAAGGTCGCAACGAGGAAGAAGAGCGCCAAAGAGAAAGCTGCCGAACCGGCCAAAGAGAAAGCCGCCGAACCGGCCAAAGAGAAAGCCGCCGAACCGGCCAAAGAGAAAGCCGCTAAACCGGCCAAAGAGAAAACTGCTAAACCGGCCAAAGAGAAAGCCGCTAAACCGGCCAAAGAGAAAACTGCTAAACCGGCCAAAGAGAAAACTGCTAAACCGGCCAAAGAGAAAACTGCCGAATCTGCGGCGACTGCCGGGGAGGAGGTGGATATCGCAACCGAGAGCGGATCCGAGGGTAGTCAAGATACTACCGAATAGCCGCGAGTCATAATAAAAAAGGAGGGGGGCGCTGCCCCCTTACTTTTATGGGCGCGTAGCTTACAACATAATGATAGTTCATATTTAAAGATTAATTGGGGAAAAGCGATGACTATTTCTGCCTCACAGGTTAAGGAGCTCCGGGAGCGAACCGGGCTTGGCATGATGGAATGCAAGCAGGCCTTGGTGGAGGCCAAGGGCGATGATGAACTTGCCATTGAGATCTTGCGCAAGAGGGCCGGGGCCAAGGTTGAGAAAAAGGCCGCGCGAACTGCCGCCGAGGGGNTCATCAGTATCTTTGTTAACGATGACCGTAAAGTCGCCGGTATGGTCGAAGTCAATTCGGAGACCGACTTTGTCGCCAAGGAAGAAAAATTCCAGGCGTTCGCCGCCGCGGTTGCGGAACGCGTCGCCAAAGCCGCTCCGGCGGATATCGAAGCGTTGCGGCAGCAGCCGTTGAGAACAGGCGCAAATGAAACCGTAGCTAAGGCACGCGAGGCGCTGGTCTCAACCATGGGAGAAAATATTAATGTACGTCGTTTCGTTCGTTTACAGACCGACGGCCACATTGGCAGTTATATCCATGGCCGGAGAATCGGGGTCATCGTTGAATTAGACGGTGGCGACGAAGGCCTTGCGCGTGATATCGCGATGCACGTCGCGGCCAGTCGCCCCGAATTTGTCAGCAAGGGCGACGTACCCGAGCCGCTGATTGCCAAGGAACGGGAGATCTTCATCGCCCAGGCCAAAGAAAGTGGGAAACCGGACGACATCATCGAAAAAATGGTCGATGGCCGCATCAATAAATACCTGAACGAGATCTCCCTGCTTGGCCAGCCGTTCGTGAAAGATCCTGACATCACCGTTGAAAAATTGCTGAAGGGGGGCCGTGCCGCAGTAAAGGGCTTTTATCGTTACGAAGTCGGCGAGGGTATTGAAAAGGCGGCGTGTGATTTCGCCTCTGAAGTGATGGCGCAGGTCAAGGGGAGCTAGGCGGTTGGCAGGGCAGTCCCGTAGGCCGGCGTATAGACGGATCCTGCTGAAGCTCAGTGGCGAGGCCCTGATGGGTACCGATGTCTATGGAATAAACGGTGACGTGTTGCAGCGCATTGTCGTCGAAATCAAATCGGTCAGGGAGACCGGTGTGCAGGTGGCGATTGTCGTTGGAGGAGGCAATATTTTTCGTGGTATCGCAGCCGCGGCCCAGGGAATGGACCGACCCACCGCGGACTACATGGGAATGCTGGCGACCGTGATGAATGCTCTTGCACTACGAGATGGACTGATGCGCCATGGGGTGACGGCAAGTGTGATGTCGGCGCTGCCTGTTGCCCAAGTCGTTGACGGGTATGCCCGGGAGCGTGCCATCAGTGATTTGGATGATGGCCGGATCGTTATTTTCGCCGCCGGTACAGGCAACCCGTTTTTCACTACCGATACGGCCGCGACGCTGCGGGCGCTGGAGGTCGGTGCAGATATCGTCTTCAAGGCCACGAAAGTCGACGGGGTCTACGACAAGGATCCGCTTCGGCATGATGATGCGCATCGTTATGATGTGCTCACGTATGATGAGGTGCTGGAAAATCGACTGGGCGTGATGGACGCCACGGCAATCGCTCTCTGTCGTGACAATAATCTTCCTTTACGCGTATTCAATATCAACAAGTCAGAGAGCATGATGCGGGCGGTGCTTGGTAAAGACGAAGGCACGCTCGTCCATTCAGGGGAGTAGCCATGGACAGTATTGAAAGCATAAGAAAAGATGCGGAAAAACGAATGGGGAAATCTATCGATGCACTGAGGAGTGATCTGGGCAAGATCCGAACGGGCCGCGCCCACGCTGGTTTGTTGGATCATATAAATGTCGATTATTACGGAACACCCACTCCCATTAACCAGGTAGCGAGCGTTACCGTCAGCGATGCACGTACCCTGTTAGTCAGCCCATGGGAGAAAAACATGGTGAAGCCGGTTGAAAAAGCCATTATGGAATCTGATCTTGGCCTGAACCCGGCCACTGCGGGGCAGAGCATACGCATTCCGCTGCCTCCTCTGACCGAGGAGCGGAGAAAAGAGTTGGCCAAACTCGTGCGTAGTGAGGGCGAGAACGCCAAAATTGCGATACGCAATATCCGTCGTGACGGTAACCACCATTGCAAGGAATTACTCAAAAAGAAAGAAATCTCAGAGGATGATGACAAGCGCGCAGAAGATCTGATTCAGAAACTGACCGACCGATTTGTTGCCGAAGTCGATGCATTAGTGGCAGAAAAAGAAAAAGATATCATGGAAATCTGACGACGATGCAACGAAACAAGCAATATTCTGCCGGTTAACACTGCGGAAACATGTAAAGCCCATGTCTGAATCACCGGAAAGCGTAATCCCTGGGGCCGAAAATTACCGGTCCATACCCAGGCACGTCGCGATCATAATGGACGGAAACGGTCGCTGGGCAAAGACCCGTGGATTGCCGCGCATTGCCGGCCACCGAAAAGGCGTAGAAAACGTGCGCGAAATTGTCAGGATGTGCGGTGACAAAGGCGTTGAGTATTTGACGCTTTTCGCCTTCAGCAGCGAGAACTGGCGCCGTCCTGACCGTGAGGTGCAACTATTGCTGGAACTGTTCTCGAGCGCCCTGAACAAAGAAGTCGGCAAACTGCATAAAAACAATATCCGGTTTCGTGTTATCGGTAATGTGCGGAGGTTTGGCGAAAAGATTGTTGCCAAGATCGCCGAGGCCCAAAGGCTGACCTCGGAGAACACCTCCCTTACGCTCACGGTTGCGGCGAATTACGGGGGACGCTGGGATATCGCGCAAGCCTGCTCGCAAGTGGCAAGGCGAGTCGCGGCAGGAGAGATAGACGCGGAGTCTATAACGCCTGAAACGATCGAGCCTTACTTGAGCATGTACGGTGTTCCAGAGCCTGACCTTTTTATCCGTTCCGGCGGCGAACAACGCATCAGTAATTTTCTGCTGTGGCAATTGGCCTACACGGAGCTCTATTTTACAGAGACGTTATGGCCTGAATTCGATGGCGTCGAATTTGACAAGGCATTGGAGTCGTTTGCCAGACGTCAACGGCGTTTCGGTTTAACCGGGGAACAGGTCGAAGCAGCACGACATGCTTAAGCAGCGCCTGTTGACGGCTGTCGTTCTCATCGCGTTAATACTCGTAACGCTTTTTTTTCTGCCACCGGTAGCTTTTTCCTTGTTGCTGGGATTATTTGTTCTCGCCGCTTCATGGGAATGGTCTCGTTTAGCGGGTCTAAGACCGATTGCACAACGCGTTATGTATGTGATTTTCATCGGCGCGCTCGGTAGCGTGACGCTATTTGCGATCGAATACGATCCGTCTTTGATTCTGCCCCTTACGATTGCAGCATTCCTATGGTGGTGTTATGTCTTTACAGAACTGCTGCTGCGNGACCAACGCAATAAAGGTGTTTTTGGCTCCATAATCGGGAAGCTGACAAGCGGTTGCCTTGTGCTTGTGCCGGCTTGGCCGGCGTCTGTTTATCTCCTGCAACACGAGCAAGGGGGGCCGGGATTAGTGCTTTTCCTGCTGGCGCTTG
>JGI24023J19991_10002681_pt1 | contig 12841 bp, 7 predicted proteins | sample Cruoilmetagenom1_FD_19991 | JGI IMG/M metagenome (IMG submission 19991)
AAATTGATGTCAGCAGAATAGCACTGTAATAATTACATGATATGTCAAACCATCATGGACTTGAACAAAGAGAATGGGAAAATACCGTCAGGCGGTTAAACTGCAATTTTTGTATGGATTATTATTTGAGAAATGATGTGGGGGATATCTGACCTGCCAGCCAGCCGTGGCTGACAGGTATACCTGCTGGACCTTATCAGTCATCCAGAAAAAGGGGTTCCAGACGCTCAATGTCATTAATGACCATCCATTCCCCTTCTCCGGATTCGACCCGGTTTTTCCATTGAGCCAGGCGATTGATATATTCACGCGGATCAATATTGTCGCTGCGCAGCTTGGTGACATTCAGGGCCACGACACGAAAGCCTTCAAGCTCAAGTGCGATATCCCTGATATAGCCTTTACGCAACTCTTCTTTCAAATCGGAGAAGATAATAATGGTTTTCCTGCGTGTCTTTCTCTCATTCAAAAACTCAATCGCCTGCAAGACACCACCGGTAATATCAGTGTACTTACTGGGCTTAACATTTTTCACAAACTCATCGATCTTTTCCCGAAAGCGACGCTTTTGTTGATTGGCCATACTCGGGCGATCTTCAAAGGTCTGCTTCTGAATGATGTCCTTTTCACTGAAGCTACCCGTATCAACACGTGCAATGGCAAAGGTATCCCCGGGATTTAACTGTGAGAGGGAATAGTTAATCACTCGCTGAGCCTGTGACAGCTCTTTGGTATAGGTACCGGAGGTATCCAGCAGCATATAAACACCGTGTGTATGCGGGCCATCATCAGAACAACCGGTAACAAGCAGCGATAATCCGAACCCCATCAAAATCGCTTTTATTTTATTTTGCATTGCTATTTTTCCCCTTTTTTTGGTTACTTTTCAGGTTCCATTATGACTAGGCAGATCGAGTCACTGTGCCACCGGGTTTAACGCTTTTTTTTTCCGCATGTTTCCCCTGTACGACTTTTTCTATCCAGAGTGGCAAGAAAATGATCAAATCATAGGTGTGGACAAATGTATTACTGGTGAATTTCGATATATCACCGATCAATCTGAGGAACCACGCAATGGCACGCATAGCGCCAACGGTCACTACACCGATAACTGTGCGAAATGAATGCACAAAGGATTCAAGTGGAATGGCCACAAAAGTCAGGGCAAACGGCAAGATAAAGCCCATGCCCATTTGTGCGGCTGTCGTTATCCACAGGAAAGAACCTTGAGATATTTCAGTGATTTCACCGCCACGTAATGCGGCGCGTGTTGCCGCCGCATCCTGCATCATGATTTCACGCATGAAGGCCAGCCCGGCTTCAACTGAAGCAAGGATGGTCAGGATAGTTAACGAGATCCAGATCATCTTGACCCTTAGCTTGTCATTCAGGGCGCCGATCACCGGAAACAGACGTGTGATACGCATCGACTCCATGAGGAACAGACCCATGGCCACCTCGACAAGAATAATTACCAATGCCGCAATATTAGAAGTCTGGAAGCCCATAAGACGGGCCGTGCCCCCCACCATTTCCGACATAGGACGGGCAATCAGGTTAAAGTTGATTATGGCGCCGCCGACGGCAATCATCAGCACAAAGGCAGCAATAAAAAACTGTGTCATGGAAGAAGAAGACAACTCTCGCTCAGCGCGATCCGTCTTCTTGAGGATATTTTCATAATTATCCATGTGGCGATCGATCACTTTTGATCTATCGAGCAGGCTATTGACGTTTTTATCCACCAGGCCCAACGCAGTAAGCACCTTACGCCAGTGGGGCATCATATCCTTCAGGTACATATGACGTTTGTGACTCGATTTACGATATTCCTCAATCGCATTATTATTGGCCTTGACCAGTGAGTGGTGAATATCACCCAGGATACTGCCCACCATGGGGTCATCCTTGGCAGGAATACTGGCCACGGCATCCACCGCCTTGATCCAGCCCGGTGGTGATGGTGGAACTTCAGCACTCTGCTTGTAGTCCTCATCGATGAGCGTGATTTCCTCACTCAATTGCCGGTGCAAGGCTGGATATTCCGACATGTCTTTACGCACGGTGGCATCCACACGTTCAAACTCACGTTCGATGACACGTTCAATATTTTCTCGACCCTGGGCAAGAAGGACTTCACGGTTACGATGGGCCAGGCGTTCTTCGGCTCTCATAACTGACCGGGCTGACAGGCGCATGGCATTGTGAATTACCTTGCATAAGGAGCGAAAGGCCAGATGCGCCGGTTGACGGGCAAAATACATTACCAGAATTGCCAGAATAAACCAGATCAAACCGGACAACATGGGGTTTGGCACTAACAAGAAAATATTCGACTCCATAAAAGGACCTCCTCGGTCAAAAAATCATTGGGAGTAATTTTGGGCAGAACTTTATAGTACTTATAATCGGCAGATAGTAGCCGTTTATAAAGGGAAAAAGAGCCAATCGGTTCACAGATGGCGTAGCCAGACCATCCAGTGTCGGGGCTTACCTTAATATTGTAGTAGAGTAATTGAGGATAATTACCCTGGATTGATTTTACAATTCGCTAAATTTTGTACGGATACGAAGATGGGCCTGACTGAGGAGTTGGCTGATTCTTGACTCACTCACACCCAATACTTCACCAATTTCCTTCAAATTCAGTTCGTCATCATAATACATACTGACCACAAAACATTCGCGCTCAGGCAGACTGGCAATGGCCCTGGAAAGTTGCTGACGAAATTCGGCCTTTTGCACATCGGCCAGGGGTTCCGGTTGACGGGATTGCATACCTTCTCCTAATAAGTCCTCACTCACACCTAAATCAACAAAATTCAATACCCGGCAGGTGCTGGTCTCTTTTAAAATCTGGTGATACTCATCCAGACTGATGTCCAGTTCATCGGCAATTTCCTGTCCGCGGGCATCACGGCCGGTCGCAGCTTCAATTCTCTGAATGGCCTGCATCAAATCCCGTTCCTTGCGGTGAATGGATTTAGGCGCCCAGTCATTGCGTCGCAATTCGTCAAGCATGGAACCGCGAATGCGAATAGACGCATAGGTCTCAAAACTGGCGCCCTGGCTCGGATCATATAATCCGGCCGCATCCAGCAAACCGAGCATGCCGGCCTGAATCAAATCATCAACCATGACACTGGCCGGTAGACGGGCAGATAAATGGTAGGCGATACGATGAACGAGCGACGCGTGCTTCTTTACCAGTTCATCACCTGAACACACCTGATCATTTTTATACTTGCGTGCATTTCTCACGTCATTCTGCCCACTATTATCGATTGACTTGTCGTCCAGGTCGTCGCTTGCCATGCAGCGCTTCCTCCTTGCCCCTGTGATAACAAGTCGGTTTACGGGAACAAATTCTTTAACAGTGAAAATTTTGCAATAGATGGGCCAAAAAGGGCCTAGATATTTCGGGAAATAAGAAATGACTATCTATTCAACAAGATAGCCTGTGAGAGGGGGTTTTTAAGCTTTACGAGCTAGGGAAATTAGCTTGCCTGCGATCTTTTCAAGCGGCAATTCTGTGTCGACCGCCCCGATTTTGACGGCCTCACCGGGCATCCCCCACACCACACTGGTCTTTTCATCCTGAGCAATAGTAGGGGCGCCATTGTTTTTTATCTCCAGCATGCCCTTGGCGCCATCCCCCCCCATACCGGTCAACATCACCGCAATGGCATTGGGTCCAACATTTTGCGCGACGGAACGAAACAGGACATCGACGCTCGGAATATGACGGTTAACCGGTGGCCCATCGTTCAAACGGCAATAGTAGCGGGCGCCACTTCGCTCCACCATCAAGTGCCTGTCGCCCGGCGCAATAAAGGCATGCCCTGGGATGATCTGATCGCCGTCACTGGCCTCGACCACTGTCATGGCAGAAACACTATCCATGCGCTTGGCAAAGGAAGCACTGAAGGCTACCGGGATATGCTGGGTCACCACAATACCAGGGGAGTTGGCCGGCATGTGTTCCAGCACCTCACGGATGGCCTCGGTCCCCCCCGTGGAGGCGCCAATGGCAATGATCTTTTCAGTTGTTTTAAGGTGGGATTTACCACCTTCTTTCATCTCGATAATGGCATCTGCACTCAGCTTGGGTTCAACCTTGCCTGTTTTAGGGCGGTCTTCAATTGAACGCACCTTTGCCTTTGAGGCGATTTTGACCTTCTCGATGATCTCAGCCGCATAATCATCCATGGATTCAACCACATCGATTTTGGGCTTGGTAACAAAGTCCACCGCACCCAGTTCGAGCGCTTCCAGCGTGACTTCCGCGCCCTGTTCGGTCATGGTGGAGACCATCACCACAGGCATTGGATGCAATCGCATCAGGTTTCGCAAAAAGGTAATGCCGTCCATTTTTGGCATTTCAACGTCCAGAGTCAGTACATCCGGCTTGTATTTTTTAATTTTTTCACGGGCGATATAAGGATCGGCCGCCGCATCCAGAACTTCGATTTGCGGATCACTGTTTAATATTTCAGTCAGTAATTTTCGAATTAATGCCGAATCATCAATAACCAACACACCAATTTTTTTCATAACAGTTCACCTTAATCAAACAATTCGACATCCCCGGCAACTGGCTTGTTTTCGAGCTCTTTCTTATAGTTTGCTTCACGTTTGGCAACTGTATCATTGTGCATTGTGCGAAGTTTTTTGATATACACCTTGCCGGTTTTGGGCTCATACACCACCTTGCGCGGATAGATATCACCCAGATCCTCGGCTATGATTCGAAAACCTTCTGTCGCCAGAAACTCCCTGACGAACCTTATATTTTTCCCCCCAATATCGGTCTCGGTCATATGTTCAATCACCTTACCACCACCAAAGACCTTGACCTCCAGGTTTTCGCGTCTGCCGCCATGTTTCAAAATATCATTAATCAGTTTTTCCATGGCAAAGTTTCCATAGCGCGCAGCTTCGCTATTTCGCTCCATTAATTTCCCGGTGTGTTCGCCGCTTGGCAGCATAAAATGGTTCATGCCACCGATCCCCATTGCCGGATCGCGAATACACGCAGAGACACAGGAACCCAATACGGTAGCGATTAATTCTTCTTCCACAGTTACATAATATTGGCCTGGCAGGATCTTCGCTGCGTACATATTACGTTGTCGGTCCCAATACCGATTAATCTCGGAAAAGCCCCGCAGTGTTTTGCTGGGCTCGGGTCTGTTTTTGTCCCCGCTGATATCAGACATAAATTAACGGACCTTGTTATATATGGTTTTACCAATCAAGTTAAATCGATCAGATACCTTGGCGAGTGTTTCAGAATGTCCTATAAACAAGTAGCCATCATCGGCCAAATAATTGGCATATCGATCAAACAGTTCGCGCTGGGTGTCTTTATTAAAATAGATCACCACATTTCGGCAGAATATAATGTCAAACGGACCACTCATGGGCCATTCATGCATCAAATTGAGCTGTTTAAAGGTAATCATATCCTGCAAATCAGCTGATACCTTCATCTGTCCGTCCTGCTCATCTCCCCGCCCCTTGCGAAACCATTTCTTTAAGCGATTCTGGTCAAGACCATTCACTTTATCCTGCGTATAAACGCCGGCCTTGGCACGATTCACAACATTAGAATCCAGATCCGTTGCCAGGATTTTCACATCCCAATTGGCATGCGACAGCATGGCCTCTTTGACCGTGATCGCAATGGTGTATGGCTCTTCACCTGTTGAGCAACCTGCCGACCAAATACGAAGTCTTTTATCAGGGCGTTTTTTTAACAGTGCAGGTAAACCGGTACCCTTCATATATTCAAAATGGTGCGGTTCCCTGAAGAAAGAGGTCAGATTAGTCGTCAAGGCATTGGTGAATTCGATCAGTTCCTGTTCATCTTCTTTCAGTCGTGAAAGGTAGTCAGCAAACTTTTGAATGCCCAACTGACGCAGCCGTCTCGACAGACGACCATAGACCATATCGATCTTGTGATCTGACAGGACGATTCCCGTCCTGTCGCCGACCAGATCACGGATATGTTCAAAGTCCCCGCGACTGAATTCAAATTCCCGCTCGTATACTGAAGCCATTGATGCACCTGCCTTTTAAAACTCAGACCACTCATCATCCCCTGTATTTTGGGCAGATGGACGACGTTTTTCAGGTGCGGCAGCGGCCGGGGCAGACCGAGGAGCCGCCGTTGTTGCCTGTGGCGCAGCAGCTGACTGTCGTGACATAAAACCTGAGGATCCACCTGAATCACCGACATTAAAGAACTCCATCAGCTTAATCAGCCCCTTGGCCTGCTCTTCCATGGATTCACTGGCCGATGCGGCCTGTTCTACCAGGGCAGCATTCTGCTGGGTCATTTCATCCATTTGCATCACGGCTTTATTCACTTGCTCAATACCGGATGATTGTTCTTGGCCGGCGGCGGCAATCTCAGCAATGATGTCACCTACTTTTTGTACTGCGCTGACAATTTCATTCAGTGTTTCACCGGATTCATCGACCAGTTTTGAACCCTCATCAACTTTCTCAACACTATCCTTGATGAGTGATTTGATCTCTTTCGCGGCACCCGCACTGCGTTGGGCCAGGTTACGCACTTCACCTGCTACCACGGCAAAGCCCCTGCCCTGTTCACCGGCCCGGGCCGCTTCGACTGCTGCATTCAGAGCCAACAGGTTGGTCTGGAAGGCAATCTCATCAATCACACCAATAATGTCAGATATCTTCTTACTCGAACTGTTAATTTCTGACATCGCAGCAACTGCATTAGTTACAACCGAGCCACCCTTCTCCGCCTGGGTTCGTGCATCGGCTGCCAGTTGATTGGCTTGTCGTGCATTATCGGCATTCTGTTTAACCGTACTGGTCATCTCTTCCATGCTGGAGGCCGTTTCTTCCAGTGAAGAGGCCTGCTCTTCGGTCCGTTGACTCAGGTCGGCATTACCCTGGGCAATTTCACCAGAACCAGAGGCAATGTTACCGGATGCACCACGTATCTCATTCACCATGTTATACAGGTTATTGACTGATTCATTAATAGAATCTTTCAAATCGGCAAACTCGCCCTTGTAATCACCACTCATCTTCTGGGTCAGATCACCGTCAGCAAGTGATGCCATGACACGCTTACCTTCTTTGATAGGATGCACGACAGCTTCCATCAAGTTATTGACACCATCGCCCAGGCCTTTCATAAAGCCGTCGTACTGGTCTGCATTAATGCGTGTGTCAAGTTGACCTTCAGTGGCAGCATCAATCAAATTCTGAATTTGGCGTTCAGCATCTTTTTGTTCGGTAATATCTTTCCATTCCACCATGTTGCCCATGTACTCACCAGTAGGTCCCTTGACCATTGTGGCATTGACCTCAAACTCGAGATCACCGACCACAATTTCCGCTCTGGCGGGTAATCGACTTGCATCAGACAATAGAGCACGTTGATGGGCCGGATTTTTGTGGAATTGATCGATACATTGTCCCTGCAGATTATTCACATCCAGGCTAGGCCAGACCTTGCGCAACTCATTTTGCCGTTTGGCCAACATATTGATCACCGCAGGGTTCGCGTAGGTGATATTCAGATCATCATCACACAACATAATATTGGTCGTGGCACTATCAACTGCCGATGACAGGCGAGCAACTTCAAGTTCTTTCTTACGTGCCTCGGTCACATCAGACCATTCAAGTGCACATCCGATATAATTTCCACCCGCATCCATGATGGCCGTGACATTAATCCTGAATGTCAATGGCCCAACCTGAATATCCGTGCTAAATGGCAAATTGGTTGGGTTGCCCAGTAATTGTCGTTGATGTGCCGGATTGGCATGGAAAATATCAATACAGGTGCCAATCAGGTTTTTTACAGCAAAGCCCGGATAAATTTGTTGTAAAGTTTGCTCATAGTCACCGAGCAACTTGACAGTTGACTGGTTTGCATAAGTTATAACAAGCTCACGGTCAATCATCATAATCGCGGTCATTGCATTATCGACCGTGCCTTGCAGGCGAATGACCTCGGCTTCCTTGGCGCGCAAATCTGTTACGTTACTCCACTCAAGGGTATTGCCGATATAACTACCTGAATTATCCGTCATTGCCGTTACATTCAGGAGAAATTTCAGTGGTCCTACTTCAATATCGGTAGAATAAGGAAGATTTGCCGGATTACTCAATAACTGACGTTGATGTGACGGGTTTTTGTGAAATTGGTCGATACATTGCCCAACCATATTTCTCGCATCAAAACCAGGAAATACACTGCGCAAGGTTTCCTGGTGTTCCGTCAACATTTTGGTCGTCGCCTCATTGACGAAGGTGATATTCAGGTCACGATCGACCATCATGACGGCGGTCATTGCCCCATTCACCGCTGAACGCATACGTACCAGCTCCAAGCCTTCATCATCGGTTAATGTTTCTGCGTTATTCATATTAGCTGCCATTGTTCCAGTCTCCGAATTGGTATAGCTATCAATCATTACTTTAGCGATTACATTAAGTGCGTGAGCCCAGGCAGCATGGACCTGTTGTGTCCATGCTGAACCGGCAAACTCTTTCATTACATCTAATAAAGTTGTGGCGACGGCCTGATAGTGCGCAGGTTCTACGCCATATTTCTGGTGACGTTGGCCCAATTCTTTCAGGGCCTTGGCCAACACATCGACATTATTGAGGTTATCAATAACCAGACCCAAAGCAGCGAGGAGTTTTTGTTGTTGTTTTTCCGACGTTGTATTTACAAATAGAGGTTTCACATCAGGGTGACGCGAAAACAACTCTTCATAAAATTTCGCGACCATGGCCTCTGCTTGCGGCGCCAGAAGATTAAAACTGTTTTCAAGTGTCTCTACATCCAGTCCCAAAGGATGGGTAGGCGTCTGAGCCGCTGGCGCTTCAGGCGTAGGCTGTCCGACTTGAGGTGGCTCTACATGTTTTTGTTGTTCAGGTTGCGGGGCAATCTCTTCGGAGTAGGCGTCCAGCATGACCTTTGCAACGACGCTCAGGGCATGTTGCCAGGCCTGCTGGATTTCCTGAGTCCATAGATCACCGGCAAATTCCTGCATCACATCAATCAGCGTATTTGCCACCGCCGTATAATGTTCCGGTTCTGCACCATACTGCTGATGTTTTTCACCCAGCGTTGTCAAAGCCTTGGCTAAAGTGTCGACCTTGCGTAAATTCGTAACCACCAATTGCAGGGCATTGATAAGTTTCTTTTCCTGCTCAGCCTGACTGGTGTGGGCAAACAGGGGTTTGACCTGCGGGAAGCGCTTAAAAAGTTCTTCGTAAAAACGATGCACCAGTTCACCGGCCCGTGGCGCCAGGGCATTAAAACTGCGTTCCAGGAGTGGTACATTCAAGCCCAGCGGATGACCTTGTGGCGTATCTAAAGGGTCAACTTCAGCATAGGCATCGAGCATCACCTTGGCAACCACATTTAAGGCATGCTCCCATGCGCCTTTGACCTCCGGTGTCCACAAATCCCCCGCAAATTCCTGCATCACATCCAATAAGGTACCGGCGACCGCATTATAATGTTCAGGTGTGGCACCATAGCCCTGATGCTTGGCGCCCAGTGTGGTCAGTGCCTTTGCCAGGGTGTCGACATTACGCAGATTCGAAACTACCAGTTGCAAGGCATTAGTCAGTTTCTTTTCCTGTTCGGCTTGAGTAGAATGAGCAAACAGGATGCGTACTTGCGGGAAACGATTGAATAGTTCTTCATAAAACCGATGTACCAACTCTCCTGCCCGTGGGGCAAGGGCATTAAAACTGCGTTCCAGTACCGGTGCATTCAGCCCAAGCGGGTGACCTTCCGGAGTGTCAATCGGGTCAAGCTCCTTGTAGGCATCCAGCATCACCTTGGCCACCACGGCCAGTGCATGCTCCCAGGCCGACTGAATTTCCGGTGACCAAAGATCACCAGCCAGCTCTTGCATGACCTTAATCAGAGTATTTGCGGCGGCCGTGTAATGTTCGGCCAACACACCATATTGTTGATGCTTTTCACCCAGTGTTGTCAGTGCCTTGGCCAGGGTGTCGACGTTACGCAGGTTGTTTACCACCAACTGCAAGGCATTGATGAGTTTCTTTTCCTGCTCTGCAGAATTGCTTCCCTCAAACATAGGTTTGACTTGTGGGAATTGCGTGAAAAGTTCTTCATAAAAATTATGTACCAACTCACCTGCACGCGGGGCCAGGATGTTAAAACTCCGCTCCAGCAGCGGCACATTCAGCCCTAGCGGGTGACCTTCCGGGGTATCAATGGGATCAACCTCTGCATAGGCATCGAGCATTACAGTAGAAATCACCTCCAACGCTTGTTGCCAGGCCTGTTGCATTTCCACCGTCCAGGCATCGCCAGCCATTTCTTTCATTACGCCAATCAAGATCGTCGACACAACATCATAATGCGCCGCTTCTGCACCATACTTCTGGTGACGTGCCCCCAGTTCAGTCAGTATCCCGGAAAGCTTATCGACGTTATTCAGGTTACTCACCACCAGTTGCAAGGCAGCGAGTAATTTTTTCTTTTGTTCCGTTGGTGTGGTACTGGCAAACAGGGGTTTAACCGCCGGATAACGGTCAAATAACTCCTGATAGAATTTCGCTACCAGTTCATCACCGCGTGGCGCCAGCAACTCAAAGCTGCTTGTCAATGCTTCGACATTGAGTCCGAGAGGATGCTCTGCAACTTCGACTTTCTGTTCCTCATAGGCGTCCAGCATCACTTTGGAGATCACCTGCAGGGCATGTGTCCAGGCTTGCTCGATTTCACTGTTCCAGGCCTCTCCGGCCATATCTTTCATGACCTCGACCAGTACCGTGCCAACAGCTTCGTAATGGGCAGGTTCTACACCATATCCCTGGTGGCGCGCACCCAGTTCGGTCAGGACCTTGGCCAGCATGTCAATATTTTCCAGGTTGCTGACCAGCAACTTCAGGGCAGCGAGAAGTTTTTTCTTCTGCTCTTTGGGGGTCGTGCTTTCAAACAGGGGTTTGACCTGCGGATAGCGTTCAAACAGCACTTTATAAAAAGTGGCAACCAGCTCATCACCCTGGGGTTCCAATAAATCAAAACTGCTTTTCAATGCGCTAACATTCAAACCAAGGGGATGTTCTGTGCCGGATTCTGTGCGAGTCTCTTGTGCTGTATTATTGCCATATGCACCCAGCATCACATTGGCAACAACCTCCAATGCATGACTCCAGGCCTTGTGAACATCATCTGTCCAGGCATCACCCGCCTGTGCCTTCATGACGTCCAGCAGGGTAGAAGCAACGGCGCCATAGTGGCCGGCCTCGGCGCCATAGGCCTGGTGTTTGGCGCCCAGTTCAGTCAAGGCCCTGGTCAGGGCATCGACATTATCAAGATTGTTGATTACCAGCTTGAGGGCGGCCGACAATTTCCTCTGTTGCTTTTCCGGTGTAGTATTAGAAAATAAGGGTGCAACTTCAGGATAACGGGAAAACAGTTCTTCATAAAAACGGGTAACTACGTCATCCAGTTTCGGCGCAATAACATTAAAACTGTTTTCCAACAGTTCAACATTGAAACCCAGTGGGTGCGCAGAACTTCCCGCACCTTCCTTCATCCAGGCAAGAGGATCAAAGCCAAGTTTTTCTTTATCCGCGGCCACAATCGATTCCTTCATTTCTGTACTCGGCCGCCCAAGATATCATTGGTAAGTTAACCGTCCTCTCCCGTACTATGATTTTTCGAGCCTTAATCAGATTCATAGTCCCACCGCTTTGGCCATCCCCGGACTTTTACTGTCCTGTTGCTGCTTGATCCGGTCTACCGTTACCGGTTTACCAGAATCGCTAATGTTGAAAAATTCCATCAGCCTGATTAGCCCTTTGGCCTGCTCTTCCATGGATTCACTTGCCGATGCAGCCTCTTCAACGAGTGCGGCATTTTGCTGGGTCATTTCATCCATTTGCATCACGGCCTTGTTGACCTGCTCAATGCCTGATGACTGTTCTTCACCTGATGCGGCGATCTCAGAAATGATGTCGTTCACCTTCTGTACGGCTGCGACGATTTCACTTAGGGTCGAACCGGATTCATTCACCAGTTTAGATCCCTCATCCACTTTCTCAACGCTATCATTGATCAGTGATTTAATCTCTTTCGCCGCACCCGCACTACGTTGTGCCAGATTACGAACTTCACCCGCGACAACTGCAAAACCCCGACCCTGTTCACCTGCACGTGCGGCTTCTACAGCGGCATTCAAGGCCAACAGATTGGTCTGAAAGGCAATTTCATCAATCACGCCGATAATATCAGCAATCTTTTTACTACTGGTGTTGATCTCCGCCATGGCCGCGATCGCATTTTGCACGACGGCACCACCTTTTTCTGCCTGACCACGTGCCTCCGAGGCCATTTGGTTTGCCTGACGCGCGTTATCCGAGTTTTGTTTTACCGTACTAGTCATTTCCTCCATACTCGAGGCCGTTTCTTCCAGAGAAGAAGCTTGCTCTTCTGTACGCTGACTCAGATCTGCATTCCCCTGGGCAATTTCACTCGAACCCGAGGCAAGATTAGCGGAGGCGCTATTGATTTCATTCACCATATTAAAAAGGTTACTGATCGATCCGTTTACCGCCTCCTTCAGCTTCGCAAATGGGCCCTGGTACTCACCCTGCATCTGCTGAGTAAGTTCACCTTTACTCAAGTGTTCCATGACTCGCATTGTTTCATCCATAACCTGTTGCAAAACTAGCTCGCCTTCTTTTTGCTTAGTGATATCACTGGCATACTTTACAACCTTAAACGGCTTACCATCTGGGTCGAGGATCGGGTTGTAACTCGCTTGCAGCCACACTTCCCGCCCCCCCTTGG
>JGI24023J19991_10002682_pt1 | contig 12838 bp, 11 predicted proteins | sample Cruoilmetagenom1_FD_19991 | JGI IMG/M metagenome (IMG submission 19991)
GGATTGATCATGTCCATCAGACGCAAACCATCAGACTCTCCCCATATCACCACCTGCTTCCCAATACGAAAATTCAAATCTTCAATGGGAGCATAATTCAAATAAAGCTCTCGAAGTTCCAATTCGTTTTTCAGTTGATCCGATGCCATCGACTGATCCTCGAAATAATTCCGCCAATCGTAAATCCCGTCGTAGCGAGCACGAACAATCTGATGAAAATTTAATTTTTCGGAGTAGTCATAATTTATCTCTATGTTCATCAAAAACTCCGCCATCGTATAACCATCCGGATTGTACTCCGCATCCGCTAACCCAAATTCGCTCCTGTGCTGAAGATATCCGATTACTCGAAATTCGTCGTTCCCACTCGAATAAGCCGCCGACGGCGTAAAGAAAAAAGCAACCAAACAAACGCCTAGAATCAATCCCGCATTCATTTTCCTGCTGTACCTCTTCGCTACCATAATAACCCCTCCCTTTTTTAGATCAGTTAACCTTTTCTAATGCCATCTCACTTATCCGACAAGCACCCCCTTTCCCCCTTACTTTAAGAAAAGCAGGTTTAAAATGGTGAATTAAAAGCGGAGTAACCGTAATAGACCAGATCATATTCACAAATAATATGATAGCAATGAGAATTCCCATCTGTGCTTGAAACTTGATATTCGTGATAGCAGCAACACACAACAAGGGTACGATCACAGTTAGGCCTGAAAATAAAATTGCTTTCCCTGTCGTCAAAAGCGACGCTATAATGCTTTTATCCACATCTTGTTCATGCTCATACTCCTCTTTAACTCTCGATAATAAATAGAACCCGAAATCAACCCCGATACCTGCACCGAGCGCCACAACCGGCAACGTATCGATGGTAACCCCGATTTTCATAAAACCCATTAGCCCCGTTACCACGAAATTCGCAAATACCAAGGGCACACAAAGCAGCATGGCAGCTACAAGCGATCGGTAAGAAACAATACATATGATAAAAATCGTTACATACACCAGTAAATCGATCTTAATGTGAGAGGATTGTACCACTTCCGTGGTTGCCATTTCGAGACCGATGGATCCTCCTGCATAGTGGAATTTCCCCACGCTGGTTTCAGGAGGATATTTATTAAAATATTCTTTGGTAACATCACTTATTCCCTTTATTGTCGTCGGAATATGGTTTTTAAAAAAAATTATCGTATCCCCAATTTCGTATACCGGATCCGTATATCTTGCAAACTCCGAGGGTTCATTTTTTGATGAAAAAAGGAGCATGAGATTGGCCGATAGCAGTTTATCATCGGGAATCAGGTTCCACTTGGGATCTCCATCGTGGAGCTGCATGTTGATATCCTTCAATACCGTAACCAAGGACCATGCCCCCCTCGAAACACCTTCCATTTTTTCCAAAATGGTCCTCTCGAAATTATCAAAATATTGCAAGATTTCGGGTTTCTTAATTGAATCCGCTTCCCCTCTGAAAAATAAGATGAGGGCATCCGCACCGGCCTTGGAAAAATTGGTGTTGATAACCTCCGTTGAGACATTATATTCCGAATTCGGGAACAGAAGCGACGAGCCGGGGTAAGAATCACCAATTTGCAGTTTTCCAAAGTTCCAACCAGAAAACACAAGCAATAAACCGAAGAAGAAGACGGTNACAATAGTGCCTCCCCTCGTCATAGTAAAATTCCCCAATCTAGAGGGTATTTTATCAAAATAAGTAATTTTACTTATTAAAACNTCCCCTTTTCTGAGCGGAAGATAATAACAAACGATTGGAACGAAAACACCACTCAAGGGTGCCAGCCATAAAATCCATAATCCCATGGAAATGGCAATTTCCTGCATGATCGTAATTTTAATAAGGATAAGGATGAAAAACCCCATTGCATCGGTTAAAACCGCACCCCAATTTGGGACCAACATACATTTTATCGTTCTTTTTAATGCAATTTCTTTATCGCAGTCATAACCGCAGGTTTTCCTTTCTTCCATAAAGCGTTGAAATATCTGAAGCGAATGACTTATCACTCTTGTACTCACAAGAACGGGCAATATTATCAGGATGGGCGACAACTCAAATTTGAGCAGAGACATCGTACCCATTCCCCAGACGGCGCACAATCCAGCCGTGCATATGGTAATAAAAACGCCAATCCAGTTTCTAAACAGTAATAGCAGCAAGAGAATAGAAACAATCGTAACGACGCTTATGACTTTAACAATTTCTTCCATTAACCCATAAATAGTCGCCAGGAGGACGGGCCGTCCGGTAAAATACAGCTCCGCATTCCCGCCGGAAGCTATTTTTTCTTTGAGCGCTTCGATTTCTAGATATAGTTTTTTATATTCCACATTCTCCAAAACTTCCAGTAAAACCAGCGCTGATTTCCCATCATCAGACACAAGAAGTCCATTAAATATCGGGCTTCGAGAAACCATTTCTTTAGAAAAACGAAAACTCTCTTCGGAATTATCAAAGTCGGCGGGAAATATAGGGGCCATGTGTACTTCTGCAAAGCCCCTCCCTAAAGTGTATTTCGTTTTTCTCAGCGTGATCGACGCCGTAAGCGATCTTAAGATATATGGCTGATAATAGAAATAATCAGTCACTTCCCTTATCGTGCTGATCATTTCCTCGTTGTATATATCCCCGGTTTTACCTTTGATCATCACCAGCATGGTATTCGTACCGCCGAACTTCGTCCCTAAGTCCTTATTCAGTTCTACGAATGGATGATCATAAGGAAACAACTTTTCCAATGAAACACGAACGGGCAACTGGAAGGCATAGTAAGCAAAAAATAATGAGGTCACTATAATTGCCAATAAAATGAATAATCTCAACCTTACGATAAGCGAGTATATTTTTTCCATTATTTTTCACTCCCTATCAAATCAGTTATTCTCACCGTCTTGATTTTCTCCCCGTCCCATATGGTAACGTTTCCTTTACTACCGACAGCAACATTACCTTCCATACGATATAAAAAGCCATATTTTAATTCATCACTGAGTTCAATATTTTCAAACGTATTTCCACCGTCATTTGATTTTAATAGCTGTCCTGTTCCAAAAACAAACCCTTCCCGGGGGTTGATAAATTCGACGCCGAACAGCTGGAATTCTCCAACCCGTTTCTTCTCCCAGGACTTCCCGCCATCCCCCGTCGTTAAAACCATTCCATCGACCCCGGTGATTACAACCCGATCCTTGTCAATGACCTTTACGCCAAAGAGGGTGTACTCTTCCGCCCCTTCTACATCAATCTTGGCCCACGTTTTCCCTGAATCGGTGGAATGATAAACCGTTCCAAATTCACCAACCGCCCATCCGTATTGCCCATCATAAAAGTCAATGCCGTTCATCATGAAGTCGAGATCTTCCCCCAGCATCTGTTTCCAGCTTTTTCCCCCATCTATGGTTGCCATGAGCCTTGCAAATTCGCCGATAATAAACCCTCTGTCATTATCAATGAAATAGATGTCTGTTAGAAAAAAGTTTTTACTGTTATCAACCAACACTTTCTTCCAATTTTTCCCACCATCTTCCGTTTTGATAATCGTTCCCCAATAACCAACGGCAAATCCGTTGTTCTCATCAATAAAATCTATCGCTATAAGAGACTTAGTGACGCCTGTTTCCTGATATTCCCAATCGACACCGTCGTTGGTGTGAAATACTCTTCCATAACCCGCGCAAACCCATATTTTCTCCTTTATTACCGCTACGCCATACAAGTCGTCCGGAAGCATATAAGCGCCGGCACCAGTAGAACCGGACTGCAAAAACAACAGCACATTAAACAGACAACAAACAGATAATAGGAATTTTTTCATCGGGTCCTCCTAAAAAAACCGTTCTTTTTAGAACTCTTACATACCACTCCAGACAAAATCATCTCTTTTATTATTCTTTAACCATTAAGCTCTGTTTGTTACACATCATAACCGGAACTTTTCCTTTTCGTACTATATTCTCGGCAATGCTTCCCATCAACACCCTCGACATCCCCGTTCTCCCATGTGTTGACATTACGATCAGGTCCATGTGTTCTTTGTCCGCAAAATCTAATATTTTATTCGTCGGATCTCCTATTTTGACAATCGTTTTTATTCGTTCCCTCATTTTTTCATCCGCTTCATCTATTTGTTGAAGCATCTCATGGACTTTCTTTTCCACACATTCAAAAACTTTATCTTTTTCCACTTCACATTTATAGATGGGATCCAACGGGTCCTTAATAACATGAAGCAAGTATATTTTGCTTCCCTCGATATGCCTTGACATACGCTTCGCATAGTCTATTACCGGTAAGGAAAAAGGGGACAAATCCACCGGGCACAAAATTTTGTTTATCTTCTGTGGGATCATAATAACACCTTCGCTTTCTTATATTTCGTAGATTAAAAAAAGATCACGTATTTCCCTGACTCCGGCTATATCACTTCTTTTTCAACCATCTCAACGCTTCTATCGTTTGCAATTTCATGCCTAATTTTCTAGGCTTTCCTTCTTGTCGTTCCTATCGGCTATCTATCTATTTTTTCAAAATGTTAATACTGGTATTTCCCATGGCGCCTTTATACAACCCCCCCTCATTCTGACATAATCCCACCGTTGCGCCTTCTACCTGCCTTTTACCGGCTTCACCTCTCAACTGAAAGACGATCTCGGCTATTTGGCCTACGCCGGTAGCCCCGAGGGGGTGCCCTTTGGATAAAAGACCGCCGTCCGTGTTAACCGGCAGTTTTCCTCCCAGACTGAACTCCCCTTTTTCCAGCAACTTGCCGTACTCTCCCGGTTTTGCGAACCCGATCGCTTCGCACCAGAGTATTTCTGCAATGGTAAAACAGTCGTGAACTTGTGCGACATCAATATCTTCATGTCCGATCCCGGAGAATTCATACGCCTCTTTAAGCGCCCTCTGGTTCATATCAATATAATCTAAGGCGGAGTCGCCGGACGGAATGCCGGATGTCTGTGTGCTGGCAGCCACATAAACCGGCTTGGTGGTGTATCTTCTAGCCACCTTTTCACTCGCCAAAATTGCAACTGCACAGCCATCCGGCTCGGGACAACAGTCCAACAGCCGAATAGGATCGGCTATCATTATAGAATTCTCAACATCCTCCAAAGTTGTGGGCTTTTGAAAAGTTGCATTGGGATTAAGAGAACCATGAAAACGATTTTTTACTGATACCAACGACATATACCTTCGCAGGTCTTCTTTGGAAATACCATTTTCTTCCCGGTATCTATTCGCCATCATATTAAACATTGTCGGAGGGAAAAGCCCCATGGAACCTTCCATGTCATTCCCCTGAAAAAGCATTGTAATCCCCTTCTCCCCCCTCATGTCTCCCATCTGCTGGGGACTCATCTTTTCTACGCCGATGGCGATGCTGATATCATATAGGCCGGATGCCACCGCCATCCAGGCCTCTCTAAAAGCGCAAGAGCCGGAACAACACATATTTTCGACCCGGGTTATCGGTATTTTGTTAATACCGACCGTATCCAGCAATACCTGCCCATACTGACTGCACCCCAACGAAGGGTCCCAGCCGACTGTGCCACAATAAGCGACCTGTATATCCTGCGGTTCACATTGGCGTGCTGAAGCGCATTCCAAATCGCTACCTCGCCCATCTCTCGCACTGATCGTTTTGGATAAACACCGAAGGTGCTCAGCCCAACACCAACAATTGCTACTTCTTTCATTGTCAAGTCCTCCTACCTAGACCATACAGGCCGAAATTTATAGGTAAGCACCTCGTAACCCAATTCATCTGTTTTTAACTTGTCTGTTACCATTTCCATCTCCAAGCCCGTTCTTAATTTACCAGGATCTTCACAACCGGTTACTATCGTAAAAAGTACCACTTTCTCGGGCAAACCGACGAATGCATTAATCAAAGGAATATCCAACCCTATATGAGAACGTAGAGCCACGGAATACAAAAGTAACTTTCCCTTTTTACTTAACGGCACCACCTCCACCTCTTCTTTTAGGCAACTGGTGCATAGTTTTTTCTTTGGAAAAAACACCTTTCCACATTGCCTGCACTTGCTTCCAACGACTGCCGGCACGCCATGCGAATCCTGAAAGTAATCATCATTGATGAATCTAGTTTTTCTCTTATCTGTCATTTTTTGCCTCCGTCCAAGACAAACGAACGTTAAGTTGTTTCGTCAATTCGGTGCCGGTGCAGATTGATTCAAATGCCTATCCGGGTGTTGAACAATTATTTTTAAATTATTAAAAAACCTTATTGTTCAATCATTTCTTAAGAAGTCATTAACTTTTCAGCATGATGTTAATGATTTTGGTGAGTATAAATAAATTCTCTTTATTGTTCATGCATGACGTCTCCTGCACATGACAGCAATCACCCCCATTGCCAAAAAAACGACCGGCAAGATTACCACGACAATCCAGAAAAGCCATTTACCTTGTACATCAGACATGTAATGATAAGGATATTCAAAACCTGACGATCGTGTGGAGATCAATTCCACGTTTCTTGATAGCCAACTGATTGTATTGAGAAATAGGTCTTTGTTTCCCAACATGCTCAAAAACCTTCCTTCAATGAAATCAGAGTCTCCGAAGCACACCAGCTCTCCCTCGTCTTTCTCTTTTCCAGTTAAATTTTTTCTGGCTATAGCTGCCACAACGAGGGGACCTCGCCTATCAACATCCTTTTTATATTTAAATGAAGATGTCGGCCCTTTTATCTCGGCGATATTCGTTTTACCCCAACTATCATCGCCGGTCCGGGCAATTGGACTCACATAAATCCTATTGTCTTTTTTATCTATCAAACTAAGCGAACGCGCCGTAGAAAATACTGATACGCTTTTCATTTTTACCGTCAAGGGGTGTCGAGCATAATAAGGGATAAGCGGAACAAGGGGATCACCCAAAAACATCTTATTTTTTGTATCGACTATGATATCTCTTTCAAAAACAATATGATGATCTCTGACAAATTCTTCCAGATTAGGGAGTTCAACAAGAGGGTCCAAAAGAACGACAATTTTCCCTCCGGAGTTCAAGTATTCTAAAAGCAAGGGTATTTCAGAATTCATAAAATCCTTTTTAGGACCAGCAACAACCAAAACAGAGCATTTCTTAGCTAAGCTTCTCTCCTCCATAAGCAGAACATCACCTACTTCATAATTCTCGTCCCTCAAAGCTTCGCAAACATCTATGTAGTCTCCGTTTATATCCCGTTCCCCATGGCCTTTGGAAAATAAAACTACTTTTGCCCTACTACGAGTCAATTTTAAGATTATATTAACAACCCTGTTTTCGGTAGGATATAGCATCGTCTCCTTTTTTCCCTGAAACTCAACAATCGTTTTACCATGAGAAGTTACGCCATACACTTTTGCCTTTCCAGGGTTACGATCAAAATCTATCAAACTGTACTTGATGTGAGGTGAATAGTAAGTAAACTTTTTGAACAGCTCTTCAAGCTCCAGCCTATCTCCCACCTGACAAAAGACGTTAAACGTAATGTCGTTTTTTATAGATTTAACGATCTGCTTTGTTTGCTCCGACAGTGAATAATCCTTGCCCAGGCTGAGATCCACCCTCAAATTATATCTATTGCCCGCAATTTCCAGGAGGAGGAAAATGGCCAACACGATCCCGCTGGTTGTTAAAACCCTCAACCACGCTTTTAAAGACCTCACTCCCCGCCTTGTTGAGCCATTTCTCATTTCATCCCTTTCCATGACCTAGACCCCAAAGATTGAAGTGAAAGAAACAAAAAATAAAAACTAAAAAGCATAAAATAAACAACATCTTTGCTATTTATAATGCCCCTGAAGAAATCAAATGTCCTGTCAAACAGTGACAATCGCTTAAGTATTTTGAGTCCTTCCTCACTCACAATCATTTCATTCCAAGTCAGAAACCAGAATAAAGTAAATAGGCCCATCGTGCCCAGTGATGCCACAATCTGGTTGTCGGTCAAAGATGAAACAAAAACGCCGCAAGATATCAATGCGAATCCGAGAAAAAAAATACATAGATAGCCGGACATGACGGACGCTATCTCTCCAAAATCCCAAATAATACCGATAATAATTACGTTAATGAAGCTTAAAGAGAGCATAAAAACAAACACAACAAGGCATGCAAGCACTTTCCCGGTCAGGATCTCAATATCTTTCAACGGGTAAGTAGTGATTAATTCAATAGTAGTCCCCAGTTTTTTCTCCTCAGCAAATACCCTCATGGTGATCAGCGGCATTATCAATATAAAAACAAACCTTAAATCGTTAAAATAATAGGCCCACAACCCACGTGTCAAACTGGTCGTTCCCCTGAAGTTCATCAAGTTAAACAAAACCGTGTCCGTGTAAAAAAAATAACCGGAAAGAACAAGAAATATTGTCATTAAAACATAGAAATATGGAGCGGAAAAGTATTGTACTATTTCTCTTTTCATGATTGAGCAGGATTTCATAATAAAGTCCCAGGATAAATAAGAATGCTACTGTTTTTTAGTTCTTTTTTTCTTCTTGCGCCATTAGCTTTAAAAATATCTCTTCCAGACTCAACTTGAGCGTTTGCACCCCTCGTAAGATCCAGTTATTACTAAATGCTATCTCACAGAGTGCTTTACAAAAATCCAGGCTTTTGTCGGACTCTATTAAATACTCGAGGATGTTATCTGCTCTTTTTTCATGAGTGCTTACCTTGAAAATACCTTTTACTTTTTCAAGCTCCCGGATTACCAACCTTGGAACTCCTTCGATTTGTACCTTTGTTAAGATATTTCCCTGGAGAATGGTGTTTAAATTCTTCGATGTGTCCTCTGCTATCGTTCGACCCTTGTTTACCACAATTATCTTATTGCATAGCATACTAACCTCGGAGAGGATGTGTGAACTGAGAAGAATAGTCCTTTCCCCGGCTAAGACCTTGATCAATTTTCTGATCCCAAAAACCTGTTCGGGATCAAGCCCTATGGTAGGCTCATCCAAAATTAAAACCTGAGGTTGGTTAATAAGTGCCTGGGCCAACCCCACACGTTGTTTATATCCCTTGGACAAGTTACCGATTAGCCGATTCCCAACATGCTGCAGCCCGCAAAGTTCTATCGCCTCAGAAACCTCGTTTTTCCTGTGGCTTCGCTTAACACCTTTCACCCCGCAAACAAAAAATAGGAAATCTGAAACACTCATTGTTACATACAGGGGTGCGCTTTCAAGAAAATATCCGGTTCTGCGCCTGATATCAAGGGAGTGACGGATCACGTCCATTCCGCACACCTTTGCCACACCGGTAGAGGGTGGAAAAAAACATGTCAAAACACGCATTATGGTGGTTTTTCCTGCGCCGTTTGGTCCTAACAGGCCCACAGCCTGTCCTCTTTCGACCCTGAAAGAAACCCCCTTCAAGGCCGTAACTGAGCCGAATTCCTTTGTTACATTTTCTACTTCAATCATTCTTCCACTCCGGATGTACATGCAAAAACTTTTTTGGAGATTCCATCTGATACACACCGGCAGGAAAAGCCGCTAAAAAAATCCTTAGGTTCGGACCATTTTGAACATTACCACGCATGTTACCGGCGTGCCGGAATGCTCAAAAATGGCCCTGCCCCCTGAGGTGTCTATCGACCACCCGCAACTTTCTTGAGATTATCCATTTCAAAAAATTCCGGCACAAGTTTTTCCACATTGGCCCCAAAATCCCGGAGATACGTACCGGTGAAATGTTTCCTCTGAAGATCAAACTCAAGCATGTTATATGGCATCCTAATCCAATTTGCATCCCAGCTGGCCTCAAAGAGGTTCCCGATCCATGGCTTGCCCTTTTTATCGTAATATACCCCCCACAGGGGCAGGTATTCAATCGGATCAAGGTAAAGAACGAATCTCGATACAGGAGCCCTCATATGCTCCATTGGAACTACCTCCACCACAACGGTATTGACGCGCGAGAAGTAGTTATCGACCCCACCCATGATTTTGTTTTTCACGCTTTGCGCTTCCGCCTTGGCATTATGAGCACACAGGATCGTTTTTCTGCCCATATACTTCCATTCATAGTTAGTCGGCTTCCCCCAAAACATCTCAAGGTTATCCCAGAAGAGGTCCCCGCCACCTGGAAGCCTGTCCCATCTCTGTGCCGTTGACATCCGGCGGACCCTCCTCAAAGACGGAAGATACATCCACATGTCATCTTGTTTTTTCGCGGAGTCATAACGGATGGCTAAAGCAACGGTCCCCCTCAAATCATACGGAGCGTTGTAACAAGCACTCTGGATGAATTCTATGTTGCGTGGGTTAGGTTCGTAATTCGGGCGCGGGTCTAAAGCCAGCCTGCCGTCAAAAAACATATAATAATTTAAGGCGGCAATCCATCTACTATGCCCTTTTTTATCCACAATCTGCCACACAAAAGGATAGTCAATGTTATCTCCATTGGCACGTCGCTTTACAATATTCCACCCNATCTCCTTAGCATTGGTTGTACCTGGAAAAGGGCAACCCGCCTTGTAATTTTGTATATGGCCCTTTTCATCCAGGGAAGCCACNCCTTTGTATTTTTCTGTTGCCTCCAACCACGGCTTGGCGCCTGTGGGTATATAAGCCGTCTCGTTGATCCTGAAAGCACCCCATATTTCAGGTTGAAGCAGGACTTCATTGTAAAAAAAATCAGGAATCAAGTCCTTTATTTCTTCAAAACTGTTGCCGGTCTCATGTCCCCATGATTTGATCACTTCCTGATTTTCGACCTCTGGTATAACGCCGGCCAGAGGAGGTCCCCCATCTTCATAAGGGCACCACCATCCATACCACTTGCCTGGATAATTTCCGACCGTTCCTGCTAAGGCCATTGTTGAAACACATACCATCGCGACCGAAACAAGGGCCGTCAATAATAGCAAACTTGTTTTTTTCATGTTATTCTTCTCTTTCTGTTTCGAATGTTAAGTTTTTTTGACTCCCTTAAAATTTATAGGCTAGCTTGAGAAAAACCTCGTCTGTATCCTTAACCGGGCCAAAGGTTCCCGAGTTGTAGTTGCTACCCCAAACAGAAATATACCCCAATGTTATATCCCAGTCATATGTCGGCTGGTATGATATTTTCGGCTTGCAAAACCCGTTTTTCCCGGTAAAATCATGGGCCACCAATATCTCAGGCTTGAGCTTGGCATCCCAGTACTCGGTATTAATTAAGAGGGTTCCTATAAAGTTGTGGTCATCATCTCCATCTTCCCCTAAACCTGTTGCAAGACCCGTTTCATCATCAGCATCAATTATGTATTTCTGAAAAATCTGACCTGATATGAAAAAGCTTTTGAGCGAGTTTAAAAAGGGAATCATCGTTGGTCGATCAAAACCGAGCATATATGAAAAGCTGTCCTTTTTGACGATCTGGGAACTAGGCCCCGTCATCCCAGGCAGAGGCAAGGCAACATATTTAGTAAAAGGCTCATCGGTGATGTATCCGCATTCACCTCTGAAGACCGTTCCTAGCATATTGTTGAAAACGTTGAATGTGGCCCCCACCGTATTGACATATGGATACTCGAAACGCAGCCCCATATGCGGGTCTGTGAACATGATCGACTGATCAAGGGTTGCTATAGGTGATTGGGCAGGCTGATAATAGTCATACAAATGAACATCCCAGTTCCCGCCGAAAATGCCCCCTAGTCGAACGCCGCCTGCCCCATTCCTGAGACTATTTTTTCCTTCTCCTCTGTCCTTCGCTTGCGTCATAGCATCAAAGAATATTTCTCGGAAATTCATGCCCGGAGGCAATATCCCTGTTAGAGTGGGAGCATCACCGAAGATGTAATAGTTATCGCCATACGGGGCGAATTGGTTGGGCTCGAAATTCTCAGGATTCCACACTGCTTCTATGCTCAGATTGTTATTTGAAGGAATATTGTATTTGACATCTATCATCCACAGCGGCACTCGTATATCCTCCCAGTCTGCGAAGACATAATTCCAACTCATATCGAGGGGATTGATTATATCAGACATCCTGAGGGCATCGGACTCCCCCCACACGATTTGCTGCTTTCCGGCGGTAATATGAAAATTCCCAGGAGAATACTTGAAATAAAATTCCCGAAGCTCCCCGTTCATCTCCATCTTATTCCCATTAGGAAGTGCTTTCAGATCGGCAGCATCCTCTTTAGAAGTGTAAAGATCGTCATCTAAAGAATATTTTGCCTCATACACGCCTCTTCCGATCGCATGCAAAACAAAGTCCGAGGTCATACTCCATTCCGCCTCAACCTGTAACGTATTTCGACATCTCGAAAGATCGCCGCTTTCGTTTTTGGCGTCCACGACGCCCATGTCTTGCCATTCCCTGTCCTCCGTTCTGATTCCGGTAAAGTTTTCGATTTTACCGCCGAGATGCAAGGTGTCGTCCCAAAACTCTTCTCCTCTCGCCTTGTCCTGCACAAGGGTCATGGTAAAAAATATCGCCAAAGATAACATCGAAACCAAACTTTTTTTCATATCTTTTCCCCCGCCTTTTCCCTTATTCTATGTCAAAATTAACAGCACATCTTTGCTTTATCGTAATCTTATAATCTCCTTTCATTTCCATTAATAAGAATTTCCAAAATTTAGCCTTTGCCAAATTTTTGCCGGTTCGATGGGATTTCGTATGATCATATGCAATTTTATATGCATCGATATTCAGACGTCACTTTTTGATGGTTATCCCGATAATAAGGGCTCGCGCAAAAATAACTTCACATTTTCACATCTCAGCTTCAGCCCATCTTTGGCTGACACCTCACTCTCAAAAGCCTCGAAATAGCTCGCTATTCCTGTGGTTTTGCTC
>JGI24023J19991_10002683_pt1 | contig 12838 bp, 10 predicted proteins | sample Cruoilmetagenom1_FD_19991 | JGI IMG/M metagenome (IMG submission 19991)
AAATTAAGCTCCTGGGCCATAAGCAGTGTTTCGGTAACCAGTCTTCTGACAGAATGCTTTATTCTTGCGTCATATTGGCGCATATGGCTTAAATCAGCTTCAAGGTCACTTAAAATCTGTAAAGCGCTGCCATTTTTATTTAATAATGCGCGCAGAGTTTCATAGCGAAATCTGAAATTATAGTCCATTTCGTAATTTGCGATGTTTCTATAATTAAAATTCATTATTATCCTCCATAATGAAACAGGGACAAAAAATTATGCATTCAGCTCTTGTGACGCGCGCTTTATTATTGTCCGTAAATCAGCGGGCTTAAATGGTTTTGCAATAAAATCAAAAGCGCCTTTTGAAAGTGCTTCACGGGCAACCTCAACAGTAGCATAGCCGGTAATTATTATTACCTTGGTGCGGCTTGATTTTGCAAGAACCCGTTCAAGGACTTCTATCCCGTCAATTTTTTCCATTCTAATGTCGGTTACAACAATATCAAATGGTTCCTCCTCAAAACGGGCAAGGGCACTTACACCATCTTCAAAGGTTTCAACGATATCACCTGATTTTTCCAAAACAGGTTTAAGGCGTTTACCAACTATATTCTCATCATCTATGACCATTATTTTAAGCTTTTGTGCTTCCATATTTTCCCTCCTTTTTCTTGATGTCCTAACGAAAATTAGCAGTTTTCATTCAGGCACTGAATAGATTGCGGCCTATTAAAATAAGGTTATCCTCAATTGTTTCAGATGCTGCATCAATGCTCCATGCAAACCGGCCGTAATCTGTTTTTTCTATATGAAATCCTGCTGGAAGAATATTTTTTGTATTTATAGAGTGATCGGCAAAAACAAAAATAAAATTCGATTTTTCATAATCACTTGCGGTTGCTTCTAATCGAAATTGAAAATCTGATTTTAAAGTACTAAGACTTAGTCGATATTCGCTTGCTGCAGCAATCCATGTTACGGCTTTTTTGCCGTTTTTGGAATTTGGTAATGCCCTGCCATGATATACATCCATAAGAAAATATTTAAGTGGAATAGAGTTGATATCATCAAGGGAACGTAACTTTGGTGAAAAAAAAGCATCTTTCCACAGGTCAACCAGATAAATATTACTACCCGGATCTTTTGAAATACCACCTTTAAAAAGAGCTTCACTTTTTAAAATATTTTTTGTTTCAAGAGATTTTAGGACACAAACATAAATATGCACCATGAAGTCCAGTACAGTTGATTCGGGCTCTGATGGCTCTCCATCCAACCACTTAAGTACTTCTGCGAGCAACTTATACTCAGGAGTGATTGACGTTAACTCGTCGGAATTTTTTTTTTCAGAATCTTCAGAATCACGAAATAGCCTTCCGGCCTTAAGCTTGTGCTTATCGTACTGCGTGTATAATTTTTCACCACTTTCCGGGGCAAGCACGCAGGCATCATAAATCATCAATCCCAATCTTTCCACCACATTGTCGATAAGAGATGTTACATAGTGACGATCAAGGATATATTCTCCAAGATTTTTCTCATGTCCGTCCTCAAAAAGATCCAGCAAAGCTTGAGCATTCTCAAGCAGCTTTCTAAAACGAATCGTTTCTATGCAAAAATCTATAATGTCAGGATTTTTATGCTTGACAATTTTAAGCTTTTCTAAAATATTCATTGCCGTTTCTCCTCAAGGAACGGGGAGGAAATATTTTCCCCAATTATGCATTACCGATTCAGGTCACCTTTGCCAGATCTAAAGTCACTAACAGCATGCACTTCAACGTAGTCTACACCATTAATGCCTCCTGCTAATTTTTTAATCATTCCTGCTATTTTTTGTTTTGACCTTTTTTTTATTTTTGCTTCAACGACAATCGTGCTGCCATCGGCTTTTACTTTTACATCCGGGAATTGTTCCATCAAAACTACTCGAGCCCTGCTGGCCAAATTTTTATTTTTGAGGCAATTAGTAGAATAAGTGATAGGCTGGAACTTGCGATATACCGTCATACCAGCGATGTTTTTAGTTGCTTCATCCAGATCTATCTGGCTCAAATTCATTACCATATCATAATTGGAAGGATCCGTTTCATCCAAACCAAAAGCATCCAGGGACCAGCGCTTATGTTTTTTTACATTACTTTTAAGCGATATTTTTATTTTATCCGCCGGGCCACCTGCTTCCGAAGATAACCGAGAAACCAATTTATCAGGATCAGAAAGAACCCGTACCTTTATGACGTGTGAAACATCCAGCACATAAAGATGAGCAGCCAAACCATGACAAACTACGTTGTCTTTCAAAAGTTTTTCAACAGTGGCTTCTTCTATGCAGGCCAGGAGCCTGTTTCTGAGTCTGCCTGAAAGACCGAATAAAGACGGAGTTTCTTCGAGTGCCTTGATTAATTGTCCCTCCTGAAAATTAAATTTTTTAGTTACAGTATCCAGTATTTCACGATCTACATAATCGTATCCAGTCGCTTCTGCTATTTTTTTACTAATTTCCCTACCCGTCTTATAAGAATCGGAAGAGATAATAATTATAGGCATGATGACATCCTCTCTTAAATTGCATTTTGGGGAATTGTTACTCCTACATGCACCTCCAAATTATTAATACCCTTTAGTTCACTTTCTATCTTTATGAGCATTTTTTTTAATTTACTGCTCTGGCCGTAACTATCTTTCGTATAAATTAGCACGTTGCCATACTCACTTGTCACTCTAATATCAAAGAATGAATCCACCAGGGCTGCCTTGACCTGGCAGGCCAAGGCCAGATCCTCCATCTTTTGCCGGCCGCTTTCAGTAGTTTTGAATTGTTCTTTCAAGGCAGCCTGACAAATAAAATCCACTGCATCAGAAACGGTCAGTTTATGAATATGAATAATTAAATCATATAGCGAACTCTTCCAGGGGTCAACTCCATAAAGGGCTTTAGACCATTTTCTGCGCTCATGATCATCTTTCTCTAAAAGCAGTCGAGCATCACCTGCACTTATATTCTCCCTTTGCATTTCAGACTCAACCCGATTTGCCATATCAGCAATAATTCTTACTTTAAGTACGTGGGGCACGCCAGTGAGCAAGAAGTGACCGGCAAGACCATGATAAACAATATTATCACCAGCAGCACGAGATGCCAACGCGCTACGAATGTAGGCAACAAAAATATATTTGCCGTGTTTAAATCTATCCAAAATTGAGGGAGCATCATGGATAGCACGAATTAATTTTACCTCCGGAATCTGAAAACGCTTACTTGCATCCAGAAGAATATCCCTGCTGATACACTTGTAACCCAAACGTTCAGCTACTTTTTCAGCAACTTTTTTACCATTGCTGTATGATCCGCGTGATATCGTTATTATAGCCATTTTATTTTCTCCTCGCAAATTTAAATACCGTAAAACATATATATCATTCCGATCATGACAATAATAAAAAGAATACTGATTAAAGCTCCAGCCCTCATAAAATCAATACTCCGGTAACGGCCAGGCCCCATATATAAGGCATTCACCTGATGAGTGGGCAGAATAAAAGAATTGCTGGTAGCAAGCCCTACAACCAAAGCGGCCATCCGTGGATCCGTATGCGCTGCTATGGCCATATTTACAACCAGCGGCACAAGCAAAACCGTAGCTCCAACATTCGAAATTACAAGTGTAAAAATAGTAGACAGAATAGCAATCACAGTTAAAAGAACAATTGGCTGTACCTCACCAATGGTCTGCAGGATGGCATGAGCAATCCAGGCAGCAGTACCGGTTTTTTCAGTCGCAATCCCCAGGGGTATAAGCCCTGCCAGTAAAAAAATGGTACGCCAGTCAACTGCGCCATAAGCCTCATCAATACTAAGTACACGGGTTAGAATCATACCCAGGGCACCGGTCATGAGACTTACCGAAAGCTGGATGTGAAATAGCATAATCATCGTTAATGAGACTGCAAGCCAGCAACCAGCCCAGATTGCCTTATTTGGACGCATTGAATCTACATCAATGGGTGTTGTAAAAAGCAGATTTTTTTCTGCCTGAAGAAGCTTGAGCCTGCTCCATGTACCCCCAAGAAGGATAGCATCTCCAACAGCAAGTTTAAGATCGCCGATCTCGGCCAGATAAGTTTCACCGTGACGATAAACAGCCATAGGAATTACCCGAAAACGATCCCGCAGGTTAATATTGTTTAATGTCTCGCCGACCAGATTGGAGCGTGGCGCTACAACAGCCTCCACTGTACCGGCGACACTTTCTGAAATATCATCCTTGAATACATCAAGTTCATCTTTTACGACAATCCCTTCTTCTTTGGCCATACGATGGACATCTTTTTCCCGGCCATGCACTAACAGATCAATACCCGAACGTACTTCTTCATCAGGGGAAGGCGCAAACCGCTTGAAACCAGTAGGTTCTATAAAACCTACCACATTAATTAGATAACGCTGCCTTATATCTTCCACCCTCACCGGTTCACGATAATCAGTAAAATTTTCGGGAATATGGAGTTCAAAAGGGATACCTAAATCATTCAAGGAATGCTGTAACTCAGGCGTAAGTCCTTCCTTCGCAGAATCATCGGTACTCTTGGGAAGAATAAACCGACCGAAAAGAATAAAACAGGCAGTCCCGCTTACCACCAGCACCAGACCGATAGGTGTTACATCAAACAAATTAAAGGGCTTGAGATGAAACGGTTCCAACAGGTCATTTAGAAGAATAAGTGGACTGGAGCCCACAAGTGTGATAGTCCCGCCCAAAATGGCTGAAAATCCGATTGGCATCAATAAATTCCCCAAAGGAACCTTGAGTTTTTTGCTGACACGCTGAATAGCAGGCAAAAACAAGGCCGCTGCACCGATATTTTGCATAAAACTTGATATTATGGCCACAGTCAGCGAAATAGCAACAACAATACGCGATTCACTTTTTCCAGCGATCCGTAATATAGGGGCCACCAGACGGTTTATGAGTCCGGTCGTATCAAGCCCTGCCCCGATTATGATTACAGCAATAATAGATATTACAGCATTACTGCTGAAACCGACAAAAGCTTCCTTTGGTGTTACAAGATGAAGCAACGGCAACGACACCATCATTAATATAGCGACTACGTCAACACGTACCCATTCGACGATAAACAAAAAAATTGCTATGCCAATCATAATCATCACCATAATCATCTGGGTAGTCAATGGCTCCATAAATCAATTCCTTTCAATCTTTTTACTTTTCATTTTATTTCGTCCTCATTTTCTATATTTCTCATTAGGGTTCGTTCAACAATAAGTTGGCCATTTTAAGTGTTGAGACACCCATCTAACAAGGCGCGGAAACGCAATAATATCAGGATTCTGAGCTTTAGCAACGCAGTCAGGCGGGATGCATCGGCACTTAAAATGTCAAGTTATTTCATTTACGTTCCTTAATAGTTGGTCTGACAACAGGGCATCGAATATTTGCCTTAATTTTTGAGAACCAATGTTTCTTCTTTATTTTATTACGTCCAGCTGCAAACTCCTCTTTTCCGCCCCATACTGTTGCTGCAAATGAAGGGCTTCCTGCAAGATGCTTCAAAAATTCAGAGGCCTTGTCACCATATCTGATTTTAGCCTGAACATTAACTTTTTCAGCTCTTATTGCTTTGAGAATTTTTTTTACAATTCCCTGTTCGCTGTTGAGGCCTTCAGAGTCACACTCAGCATTCGCTGCCAGCATCAATACTGAGATTGAGCAATCAATCCTTTTCGCCAGATTGATTGCATAATAAACGCTTTCCGCGTGAAATGCGCCATCCTCTAAAACAAGAAGAATCCACTTATCTGATATCATTTTGTTCACAAGTACTGTAAGATAAAAACATTACCCACCCACCATTCTTTTTGTCTTTTTGAATCAAAAATGCAAATTGAATGCCGGAAGAGTAAACTAATAAATATGCTTTAAATTAAGGGGGTTAGAAAAATAAATGGCAAGACAGCCTTGTTGCATAACGCAACAAAAATTTGCTGTAGAATAGATAACTATCTGATATGTATTTTTAAATAGAAAGGATACACTTTGCAACACATTCCGTTACATTTTGCAACTACTCGTTAATCATCAAACTCAAACCGTTTTAGCTTTCGGTAAAGCGAAACACGATTTATCCCAAGTATTTTTGCCGCTTCGCTCTTTTTATTATCAACGCGATCAAGCACCCATCGGATATATTCCTTTTCCAGTTCCGCAAGAGTTTTAAGCGCTTCATCCTGGCCATGAAATGTAAAAAAATCGTAATCCGTCAGATCCCTCGGCAAATTCTCAATATTAATTATCCGGTCATTGGCCATTGATACGGCATGTTCCACAATATTTTCAAGTTCACGAATATTGCCCGGGTACTCATAGCTGGTTAATAACCCGAACGCTTCATCTGAAAACCCGGATATATCCTTTCCGGTTCTGGCTGAATAAAGTCTTAAAAAATGTGAGGCTAAAAGAGGTATATCTTTTCTACGTTCGCTAAGATTCGGCATAAGTATGGAGATAACATTCAAACGAAAATATAGATCCTGGCGAAAATACCCCTTTGAACATAATTTTTTTAAATCCTTATTCGTTGCCGCAATTATTCTGATATTAATTGGTATGGGTTTTATACCGCCAACCCTTATAACCTCTCTTTCCTGTATTACCCTCAAAAGTTTAACCTGCATGGTGCTCGACATATCGCCCACTTCATCCAAAAAAACTGTGCCTTCATCTGCACTTTCAAATAAGCCCGGCCGGCTTTTATTTGCGCCGGTAAAAGCCTCTTTTTCGTGGCCAAAAAGTTCATTAGACAGGAGATCATCTGTAAAAGATGCACAGTTAAAGGCCAGAAATTTTCCCTGGCTTTTGAGGCTTGATTCATGAATCGCCCGCGCCACCAGCTCCTTGCCGGTTCCGGACTCTCCGGTGATTAAGATATTTGAGTCAGAATCCTTAATTCTCCAAATCAGCCTTTTGATATCAGTAATTTTTGGACTGGTTCCAAGGATAGAAGGAAAATCATTAACATCTCCGGCCTCAAGGTCTTGAATTTTTTCTGTCAGTTGAATTTTTTCTACCGCACGTTTGACAATATTACGAAGCTCGTCAGGCCTGACAGGCTTTTGAAGATAATGGAACGCACCCATCTTTGTCGCTTCAATCGCAGAGTCCACCGAGGCATAGCCGGTAAGAATGATGACCTCTGTTTCAGGACATTGCTTTTTTGCTTCCGATAGCACATCAAGGCCACTAATAATATCTATCAACAGATCTGTTAAAATTATATCAAACTGTCTTGAACGAATAAGCCCAAGAGCTTTTTCTCCCTTGGCAGTACCTACAACCTCATACCCTTCTGAACGTAATATGCGCGTGAATGCTTTCAGTGCAATATCTTCATCATCGACAATCAGAACAGATATTCTTTTACCTGATATTTTAGCTTTCATTATTTTCACAGCCCTTCAAATCAGCTTGCTGATCTTTTCTTTAGAATTTTCAATAAACCATGATATAAAATAAATAAATTTATTGGAGTCTTACATCTTGGCTTTCGCTCATTTTACTTTTTACCAATGCTTGAAGGAAATGTCATAAATTTTTTCCCCTTTCTCTTCGATCAGAACCGAAAAAATCGTTAAAACGGGCAATACCTCTCGCAAAATGAAGTTTGAAGCCCGCAAGATAATCACACCCGCGCCTTAATTCGGCGAAACAGCGACCAGGATTCTTGATGAACAGATGCTGGTTTGCAAGGCCTGCGGCACGTGCGTAACTCCGAAGGAGAAACAAAGAATAATTAAACCATAAATATAGATTGTCAGATAATTACCCGATTTTAGAATTTGGCACAAGGCCAGAGGGAGGAAGGCGTATTGCAATACTACGATAACAGATAACGTACTGAAATTCTTTGGGATATTAAAACCCTAGGGCGTTACCCCGGGCTGGTATGTATAGCCTTTTCAGGGCTGATAATCTAATAACTTTTTCATATTGCACCCTCAGAAAATAACAAAACTGATTGCTTCGGGAAAAAAAAGAAAAACTTACCGAATAAATTGTAAAAATAATATTTTTATCGGCAGGCAGCCGGAATATAGTTGCAAAGGGGTTCTTCAGCCAAATAGTCACCGGTAGCTTCATAAGCTCTGGCACGGCACCCGCCACAGAATTTTTTATATTCACATTTCCCGCATTTCCCTTTAAGATTGTCAAAATCACGCAGGGATAAAAAAATCGGGGAGCTGTTCCAGATAGAGGCAAATGATTTTTTTGTTACATCTCCGCAATCAAGATCAAGGAATCCACAGGGCTGTACAATACCTGTATGGGAAATAAAGCAAAAACCTGTGCCCCCAAGGCATCCTCTGGTTACTGCATCAAGTCCGTCTGTTTTAAAGGTTATTTTTCTGCCTTCTTCTTTGGCTTTTTGTCGTAAAATACGATAATAGTGGGGTGCGCAGGTGGCTTTGAGCTGCAGGGAGGTTTTCTTTTTTTGATCATAAAACCAGTGCAGTGTCCGTTCATATTCTTCAGATGATATTTCCTGGTCTGCAATATATTTACCCCGTCCGGTTGGAACCAGGAGGAAAATATGATGAGCCACAGCGCCTAATTCTACTGCCAGATCCTGAATAGCAGAAATTTGAGCAAGATTTTTTTTTGTTATAGTTGTATTTATTTGAAATTCCAGGCCGGCTTCTTTGGCAAAGTTTATACCATTAAGAGCACCGGCAAAAGCGCCTTCGACTCCTCTAAAACTGTCATGGCTTTTTTTATCTGCTCCGTCCAGGCTTATGCTGATTCTTTTGATGCCGGATTCAATCATTTTTTTTGCAAAAGCCCGGGTTATCAGGGTACCATTGGGGGCCATCACCATGCGGAGTCCTTTTTTTGTGCCGTACGAGGCTATTTCAAAAATGTCAGATCTTAATAGTGGTTCGCCGCCTGTAAGTATTACTATCGGGCTGCCCACATCGGCTATCTGATCTATCAGACGAAGTGCTTTTGCAGTCTCAAGCTCGCCGCTATAAGGGCCTTGAGTGGCGGCCGCACGGCAGTGTATGCAGGAAAGGTTACAATTACGTGTAATTTCCCATGCAACAAGACGAAGATTTGCACCGCTTTGATCTTTGGGATGACCGGTTTTATTTTTATGATGCATTTTTTAATGCTTCCGCAGCCTCAATGGCAAAATATGTTAATATAATATCAGCTCCTGCACGTTTAATAGAAATTAAAGTTTCCATCATTACTTTTGGTCCGTCAATCCATCCTTTTTGATCGGCTGCTTTTATCATGGCATATTCGCCGCTTACATTATATGCTGCCACTGGAAGATCAATAGCCTCTCTTGTACGGCGGATAATATCAAGATAAGGAAGGGCAGGTTTGATCATTATTATGTCTGCACCTTCGCTAACATCCAGTTCTACCTCGCGGAGTGCCTCAAGTCCATTGCATGGATCCATTTGATAGGTTTTTCTATCACCAAATTTTGGAGCTGAATCGGCTGCCTCCCGAAAGGGTCCATAATAAGCGGAACAATATTTGGCGGAATATGACATTATGGGAATATTGCTGAATTCGTTTTCATCCAGCCGCTCTCTTATTTCAGCAATACGACCGTCCATCATATCCGATGGCGCTACCATATCCGCTCCAGCCTGTACATGAGACAAAGCGNTTTCTGCAAGCAGGTCAATTGTGGAATCATTATCAACAATATCGCCCTTTAATATGCCGCAATGTCCGTGATCCGTATACTGGCACAAGCATACATCTGTTATCACGACAAGCCCTGGAATGCTCTTTTTGAGTGCAGTGGCGGCTTTTTGAACAATACCATCATCTGCATAAGCCTCTGTTCCAAGAGAATCTTTTTGATCGGGTATGCCGAATATCATTACAGCCGGTATTCCAAGGCTATATGCATATTCTGCTGTTTGTACGATGTTTTCTATTGATAACTGATACTGCCCCGGCATGGACGGTATAGGATTTTTGACATTTTTGCCGGAAATCGCAAAAAGGGGCATAATCATATCATTAACCGAAAGTAGCGTTTCACGTATCATCCTTCGGAATCCCTTATTCTGCCTCAATCGTCGGGATCTGTATTCAGGGAAAAGCATATTTGTCCTTACATTAAAAATACATTTATTAGCCACAGACGCACACAGACGCCTTGCTCTGTTGACATATGACAGTCTGTTCCTAAATCGTCGACAATCTATTTTCTGTTTAGGCCACCTGCAAATATGGCGTTTTGTCCGTGTCTGTTTGTGTGGGTCGAGCGAGCATAGCGAACGGGTGGCTAATTATTTTATTTCATCATCAGTCAGATAACATGCCGGATCAGGCGCCCATAAATCTCCTGTGGCAGCTTCTGCCCTGACTCTGAAATTACCAGCACATACATCAAGCCATTTGCAGGCTGCACATCTTCCGGTTACATACTTTTTTTTATCTTTCAGTCTCTTCATCAGAGGCTCTGAAAGATCTGTCCATATTTCGGAAAAAGGTCTGTTTCTGACATTCCCGAAGCTGTGATGCCGCCAAAACTGATCAGGATAAACCTCACCGTCCCAGCTTATACATCCTATACCCCGGCCGGAGCTGTTACCTTCATTCATTTTAAGGAGTTCAAGCACGCCCTTTGCTCTCTCAGGATCCTCTTTAAGTAATTTCATATACAAATAAGGGCCGTCAGCATGATTATCAACAGTTAAAACTTCTTTAGGCTTTCCTTTATCATGCAGTTCTTTGGTGCGCTTCAGGATCAAATCGAGAATTGCTCTTGTTTCTGCGTGAGTTGAATCCTCTTTAATAAGTTCAGATCCGCGGCCGGAATAAACAAGATGATAAAAACAAGCTCTGGGTATATCCATCTCTTCGAGAAGATCGAATATTTGCGGAATTTCATTCGCATTAAATTTATTAATAGTAAACCGAAGGCCAACCTTTATACCGGCCGCCTTGCAATTTTCAATCCCTTTAATAGCTGCATTAAAGGCTCCCTTTACGCCCCGAAAGCGATCGTTTATCTCTTCCATTCCGTCTATGCTTATGCCGACATATGATAAACCTATTTCCTTTAATATTTGGGCGGTCTTTTTGGTTATCAATGTGCCATTGGTCGAAATGACAGCACGCAGTCCTTTTTTTATGGCATATGCTGCAAGTTCAGGTAGATCCTTGCGGGTCAAAGGTTCTCCTCCTGAAAAGAGAATAACGGGGGCGCCAAATTCGGCAAGGTCATCAATTATTGCAAATCCTTCACTTGTAGAAAGCTCATTTTCAAAATCCTGATTTTTGGCATGCGCATAACAGTGAAGACACTTTAGATTACATTTTCTGGTGATGTTCCATACTACTACCGGCTTTTTGTCATATGAAAACTGTAACAAATGAGAAGGGAGTTTAGAAGAATGTCGTCCATAGCGAAGCGCATCAGAAGGCTCCGCTGTTCCGCAGTAAAGCTTTGAAATTCCAATCATAGTTGTATGCTCGCAAAGGGCTGGGAAGTCCTTTGCTCCTCGTTTCCTAATCAATAGCCGGCAAATCGTGCCCGCTTAATTCTTGTTTCATTATAGTTCGGATATAATCATCAGGATCATCTAAAGCTTTTTTTGTAATAAAAAATCTGTTTTTTCCTGTTTTTTCTAGAATTAATTTTAAGCCATGCTCAAAATTTTTAGTCAATTCCTTACAAAAATCTTCCTGTTTAATTGAATAAACTATAATCTGCTCAATTATATAATCAACAGCATCATCTTCAAAAATAATATTGACATCGTGCATGTTGAAAAAGAATAACTCTATTTTTTTGACTTCATCATAATATGGTTTTATTTTTTTTAAAACAGTGCCGATATCCATTATTTTTCTGGAGTAATATTCAGCTGCAATATTAATCTGTGAAAGCGTAAGTGCAATATTATATTTTTTGGAGAAAATTTGTTTTTTTGATAGCAGGTAATTTTTTATAAATTCTTTTTCATTAACTATTAGTTGTTTATATAGATTTTCCTGATCACTATCTGCTTTATCTTTACCTGAAGGAGATAAAATCTTTTTCATATAGGTTTCAGGAGAATGAAGAACTGAAGTTGTAGCCGGAAATATTTTAACATCAGTCGATGGGAGTTTTGTTTCAAAAAACAGCAATGCCTTTTCCATTGCGCTTACCAGGCCTCTTGCTCCTGTGTTTTCTTCACAAGCCCGACATGCCAAAGCTTCAAGAAGGTCATCCTCAAACTTTATATCTATTCCATAAGCTGAAAAATCAAGTCTTTTACCAAGTATAATTGGATTGCTTGGATTTTTAAGAATTTCATAAAGGTCATTTTTGGATAGTCTTTCAAAAACAGCTGTAACCGGAAGCCTGCCGATAAATTCCGATTCAAATCCAAATTCTATCAAATCTTCGGACTTAACATTTTTTAATTTTGCGGTATCTTCTTCAGGGTTTTTAAGCTGCGCACCAAAACCTATATTCTGTTTGGTCATACGCCTCGTTATAATTTCGGGAAGTTCTGAAAAAGCGCCGCTCATAATAAAAAGTATATTTTTTGTATTAACTGTTTTTTTTTCCCGTTTACCAGTTTTACGATATCTTTCTATTTCCTGAATCATGGAAATAGGATCATGTTGGACCTTCAGCTCCACATCAGTATCTTCCATCGGCTTCAGCAGAGCCCGCTGAACGCCTGTACGGGAAATATCAGATCCTGCAAGGTTGCGGCTTGAGGCTATTTTATCAATTTCATCAATATAAACTATACCATATTGTGCTATCCCGATATCATCATCAGCGTCCCTGACAAGATCTCT
>JGI24023J19991_10002684_pt1 | contig 12837 bp, 10 predicted proteins | sample Cruoilmetagenom1_FD_19991 | JGI IMG/M metagenome (IMG submission 19991)
GGTGCAGCTTCAAATAAGCCGAACTTGCCCAGCGGGTTCGCTTTCGTTAAGCTGCATCGCAACAATTTTATTGCGCTGCAATATCAACGATTTGACGGCGCTGCCGGGGAAAGGAAGTCGAGATGCTGGAAAAACACGGGTATTACCTGGAAGACCTCTCGGTGGGGATGACCAAGATCTACGCCAAGACGGTGACCGAGGCCGATATCGTCATGTTTGCCGGCATTTCCGGCGATACCAATCCGGTCCATCTGGACGCCCACTTTGCCGACCAGACAGCTTTCAAGGGCCGTATCGCCCACGGCATGCTCTCGGCCAGCTTCATTTCCACGGTTCTGGGCACGCGACTTCCCGGTCCGGGCTGCATTTATCTGAGCCAGACCCTCAAGTTCCGCGCCCCGGTGAAGGCCGGCGAAACGGTAACCGCCCGGGTGACCGTTAAGAGCGTGGATCAGCAGTCGAAGCGCGTCATCTTGGAGACGACCTGCTCGGTCGACGAGACGGTGGTCATCGATGGCGAGGCGATCCTTATGGTCAGCCGCCGCGCCGAGATCGCGGCCAAGTCCGGCAAGACGTCCCCGAACGGCCAGGGCAAACAAGCGCCGCGTTCGCAGATCAGCGCCGCCGAGTAAACGGCCCGGCTACACCGGCCTACCCAGGACGGCGATGGCAGGGTAACGTCCACCGCGAGTTCGATTGAGTAGCGCGCGGACCTCAATTTACTATGGCGATCTATCGGCATATCTCAGGGCTGCCAAATACGGCGCGCGGCGCGGTCGTCGCTATTGGCAATTTCGACGGCGTGCACCGCGGCCATCAGCAGGTTATCGGCGAAATCGAACGCCTGGCCGCGACATTGCAGACAAGTACCGCCGTGCTCACTTTCAGCCCGCATCCGCGCCGCTTTTTCCAGCCTGAAGCCCCCTCGTTCCAATTGACGCCGTTTCGCCTGAAGGCGCGGCTGATCGAGGCGCTGGGCGTCGATAACCTGTTCCTACTGACGTTTAACCGCGCCCTGTCACAGCTCAGCGCCGAGGAATTTGTGCGGAATTTCCTGGTGCGCGACCTTGGCGTCCGGCATGTGGTGGTCGGCGACAATTTTCATTTCGGCCACCGGCGCCAGGGGGACGGCGCCTACCTGGCGAAGATGGGGAGCGATCTGGGTTTTGGCGTTAGCGTTCTGGAACGGATCACCGGACCCAATCAGGAAGCCTTTTCCTCAACGGCGATCCGCAACTACCTCACCGCCGGCAACCCGACACGCGCCGCCCTGTTGCTCGGCCGCTATTGGGAGATCGAGGGCCGGGTCCAACCCGGTGCCAAGCTCGGCCACGGGTTGGGCTTCCCCACCGCCAACATTGCGCTCAGCGACATTCTGGAGCCGGCGCGCGGTGTTTACGCGGTGCGCGCCGGCATAGATCGGGGCGAGGACATCCAGTGGGAAGCGGGGGTCGCCAGCCTTGGTGTGCGCCCCACGGTAGGCGGCGGCGATGTCTTGCTGGAGGTTCACCTTTTCGATTTTGACGGTGATCTCTACGGCCAGCACATGCGCGTCGCCCTGGTCGACTATCTGCGCCCGGAATGGCATTTCGAGTCGCTCGAGGTGATGCGGACCCAGATGCTGGAGGATGCGCGGCGCGCCCGGGTGATCCTGGCCGGGGAACGCTGGGAGGCGAGCTGGCCGGCCAGCTCCTTCCAGCCAGCCCCCGCGGATGGCCAGGAGGGAGGCGAGGAGGGGGGCTCGGAGTAAGCCCAAGCGGCAGCTTGGCAGTCATGCCGGAAGCCGATTCGCCCCAAATCTTCGATTTGTTTGGCGAATCGAGCTATCCGGTATCCAGCTCGACGCCACTGCAGCAGCGGATGGATGGGTCCCGGATCGCAAGGCTCGCGTGCCGAATACCTGCGGTTTTCGGGCTCACCTAACGTCCGGGACGACCGCGGCTGGTCACTGCCGATTGACCCTAGATGGGCGTGATGCCGCTGGGCGCTCTTGCTTGACGCTCCACCGGCTGCTCCCTAACATCCGCCAGCTTTTCGCCACCGCCCGCTGCCGGGCCGATACGATAGCCCTCAAACCCATGAGTCCTCCCGTTTATGAGTGTTGATTACAAGGCCACCGTGTTTTTGCCACGCACGGATTTCCCCATGCGCGCCGGGTTGCCCGAGCGGGAGCCGCAGATCCTCGACCGCTGGGCCGAGATGGACCTCTACAAGCGCCTGCGCGCCGACGCTAAGGGGCGGGAGAAGTTCACCCTGCATGACGGGCCGCCCTATGCGAACGGCGATCTGCACATGGGCCACGCCATGAACAAGATCCTCAAGGACGTGGTCAACCGCTCGCAGCAGATGCTGGGCTTCGATGCCAATTACGTGCCAGGCTGGGACTGTCACGGCCTGCCGATCGAGTGGAAGGTGGAGGAAAGCTACCGCGCCCGCGGTCAGGACAAGGATGCGGTGCCGGTCAGCGAGTTTCGCCGCGAATGCCGTACCTTTGCCAAGCATTGGATTGGCGTGCAGAAAGAGGGTTTCGTCCGTCTGGGGATCGAGGGCGACTGGGACAATCCCTATACCACCATGGATTTTGCGGCCGAGGGGCAGATCGTGCGCGAGATCGGCAAGTTCTTGCTCAACGGTGGCCTCTACCGTGGCGCCAAGCCAGTTCTTTGGTCGGTGGTCGAGAAAACGGCCTTGGCCGATGCCGAGGTCGAATACCACGATCACACCTCGACCACGATCTGGGTGCGTTTTCCCATCGTCCGGCCATCGGTGCCCGAACTGGCCGACACCGATGTGATCATCTGGACCACCACGCCCTGGACCATCCCGGGCAACCGTGCCATCGCCTTCGGCGCCGAAAATGACTATGTCGCGGTTGTGGTGCGGCAAGCGGCGGAAAACAGCCGGACCAAAGCCGGCGATCGCCTGCTGGTTGCCGCCGATCTCTACGAAAGCTTCGCCGAGACCGCCGGCATCACCGATAGCGAAGTCGTTTGGAAAGGCAAGGGTCAGGCGCTGGCGGGGACGGTTACCGCGCATCCCTTGCGTGGGCGTGGTTACGATTTCGACGTGCCCCTGTACGAAGGCGATTTTGTGACTCTGGATCAGGGCACGGGCTTCGTCCACATCGCCCCCGGACATGGCACCGATGACTATGAGTTGGGCCTCAAACACGGCCTGGCCATGCCGATGACGGTTGACGGCGACGGGCACTTCACCGACGAGGCGCCGCTGTTCGCCGGCAAGACGATCTACACGGCAAAAGGCAAGGAAGGTGACGCCAACGCCGCGGTCATTGCCGTATTGGAGGATGTCGGCGCTCTCGTGGCCCGCGCCAAGCTGACCCATTCCTATCCGCATTCCTGGCGCTCCAAGGCGCCGCTTATCTTCCGCAACACGCCGCAGTGGTTCATCTCCATGGACAAGAACGACTTGCGGCAAAAGGCGCTCAAGGCCATCGAGGCGACCCGCTTTGTCCCCGCCGCCGGGCGCGATCGCCTTTACGCCATGATCGAGACCCGACCGGATTGGTGCGTCTCGCGGCAACGGGTGTGGGGCGTGCCATTACCGATTTTTGTCGAGAAGAAGACCGGCGAACCCTTGCGCGATGCGGCGGTCATCGAGCGGGTGGCCGAGGTCTTCGCGGCGGAGGGCGCCGATGCCTGGTTTGCCGGGGACGCGCAGCGGTTTCTCGGTGACGATTATCGGGCCGAAGATTTCGAGCAAGTGCGGGATATTGTCGAGGTGTGGTTCGATTCCGGCTGCTCGCACAGCTATGTCCTCGAGGCGCGGGAAGATTTGGCCTGGCCGGCTTCGCTCTATTTGGAAGGCTCTGACCAGCATAGGGGTTGGTTTCATTCCTCGTTGCTCGAGTCAGCGGGCACACGCGGCCGGGCGCCCTATAACGCCGTGCTCACCCATGGCTTCGCCCTCGACGAGGAGGGCATCAAGATGTCCAAATCGCGCGGCGGCGGCACCGCCCCGCTGGATGTGATCAAGCAAAGCGGCGCCGATATCCTGCGTCTGTGGGTGGTTGCGACCAACTACACCGAGGATGTGCGCATCGGGCCCGAAATCCTGCGCTATCAGATCGATGCCTACCGCCGCCTGCGTAATACGCTGCGCTTCATGCTCGGCAATCTGGCGGAGTTCGACGATAGCGAGCGGCTGCCGATCGCCGAGATGCCGGAGCTTGAGCGCTGGGTGCTGCATCGCTTGTTCGAGCTGGACCGGCGCGTCCGCCAGGCCTGCGCGGATTTCGACTTTCATGATATCTACCAGGCCCTCTACACCTTTTGCGCCGTCGATCTGTCCGCCTTCTATTTCGATGTGCGCAAGGATTCGCTTTATTGTGACGGGCGCGACACGAGTTCCCGGCGCGCCTGCCGCACGGTTCTCGATCAAGTCTTCAACAGCCTAACCGCTTGGCTGGCGCCCATCCTGTGCTTTACCGCCGAGGAGGCTTGGTGGGCGCGCGGGGGCAAGGACAGTGTGCATTTACGCCTTTTTCCCGACATCCCCGCCGAATGGGAGAATCAGGCGGTGGCCGAGAAGTGGGCACGCGTGCGCGAGGTGCGCCGCGTCGTAACCGGTGCCCTGGAGTTGGCGCGGGCGGATAAGCGCATTGGCTCCAGCCTGCTGGGCCGTCCCGTGGTGCACGTGGACCGGCCCGAGTTCCGCGCCGCTATTGCTGACTTGGACATGGCGGAGATCGCCATCACCTCGGACTTGACCGTCGTGGCGGGCCCGGCGCCCACTGGCGCTTTCACGCTTGAGGACGTGCCCGGCGTTGCCGTGACCATCGAGCTTGCCGCCGGCGACAAGTGTCAGCGCTGCTGGAAGGTGCTGCCCGAGGTTGGCGACAACGCGGCGGCACCGGATCTTTGCAACCGCTGCGCCGATGTGGTGCAGAGCCTAGGTGTTCCAGCGCAGTGAGCGGCACAGATATCAAAGGGACCGTAGGCCAAGGAAGCGTCGGGGCGGCGCTGCGCTTGGCGTTACCGATACTGGCCGCCGTGGCTATTGCCGATCAGGCCAGCAAATGGGCCGTCCTCGATGCTCTGGCGCAGCCGCCACGGATGATTGAGGTGACAGGGTTCTTCAATCTGGTGCTCACCCTCAATACCGGCGTCAGCTTTGGCCTTTTCGGCGGCGGGAGCGCTTGGAAGCCATGGCTCTTGTCCGCCGTGGCGATAGCCGTCGTGACGGCCCTGTTCGTTTGGTTGAAGCGTCAGCCGGAGCCGCTGCTTGCGGTCGCCGTTGGCTTGGTCGCGGGCGGCGCCATCGGCAATACGGTTGACCGGCTACGTTTCGGGGGTGTTGTGGATTTCCTCGATTTCCATCTCGGTGGCTGGCATTGGTATGCGTTCAATCTCGCGGACACCGCGGTGGTGGTGGGGGTCGGGCTACTTCTCTTGGATAGCTTGTTCCAAGGCCATCGTGGTAGTAAAACCTAGTCTTGGAGAGAAATACGGGGATCAGAGGGAGGCAAAGACCATGACCTGGCGAATGGTCTTAAGATTAAGCGTCACTGCCGCCTTGGCCGCTACGTTGGTGGGGTGTGAGGGTGTGCGGAAACAATTTGGCCTGACCAAGCAATCGCCGGACGAATTCCGCGTGGTCGCGCGAGCGCCTTTGACACTACCGCCGGATTTCACCCTGCGCCCACCCGAGCCGGGCGTGGCACGGCCGCAAGAGGGCACGACGACCCAGCAAGCGCGCAAGGCGATCTTCCGGGCGGACGAGCCGAAGGTCGCGGCCTTGGAGGTGTCGACGGCGGCGGGCGGCCAGTCCGTGGGCGAGCAATCGCTGCTGCGCTCCGCCGGGGTCGAGAATGCGGATCCCGACATCCGCTTCGTCGTCGATCGGGAAACTCTCCGTCTCAATGCCGAAAGCGAGGGTTTTATCGATACCTTGGTTTTCTGGCGTGACAAAGAGGTGCCGGGTGTCGTCGTTGATGCACAATCCGAGGCGCAGCGCCTGCGCGAGAACGCGGCGCTGGGCAAGGAGGCGACCAGTGGCCAGACGCCGACCATCGAGCGTCGCGGCAAGGCGCTTTTTGAGGGCATATTCTAGGTAGGCTAGCTCGTTAGCGGCCGCCCGGTTTTCAGCCTGACAATGGGTGCGCCGCGGTTGCAGCGGCGCCGCAAGACGCCATATAAGAGCGATGCGCGCCCGGGGCCGTAAGGCCGCCGGCGCTTGGTGTCGGGGGCTGTCGTGTCCCCGGCGGACCGATTTTCGTGATATTCCCAGTCTGGATACCCATATGCGCCGATCGCCGTCTGCCTCCGCCCCCATCTCCACCCCCATGCTCGGACTCGCCCGACTAGCGGGTGCCGCCTTCTTCAGCCTCATATTCGTTGCCGCCGGGCTTGCCTCGCTGGCTCAGGCCCGGGTCTTTGACCCGGAAACCTTCACCCTAGCCAACGGCCTGCAAGTGGTGGTCATCGAGAACCGCCGGGCCCCGATCGTTACCCACATGGTCTGGTACAAGGTCGGCGCTGCCGACGAATCGGCGGGCGAATCGGGGAATGCCCACTTCCTCGAGCATCTGATGTTCAAGGGGACGAATACCCTGGGACCGGGCGAATTCTCGGAAATCATCGCCCAGAACGGCGGCCAGGAGAATGCCTTCACCAGCTACGACTACACCGCCTATTATCAAACGGTGGCCAACGATCGACTGGAGATCGTCATGCGGCACGAGGCCGATCGCATGGCCAATCTGGTCCTCACCGACGCGCTGGTCCTGCCCGAGCGTGACGTGATCCTGGAGGAGCGGCGCAGCCGGGTGGACAACGAGCCCGGCTCGCAGTTGCGCGAAACCATGCAGGCTGGGCTCTACCTCAACCATCCGTACCGGGTACCCGTGATCGGCTGGGAGCACGAGATTCGCAGCCTCAGTACTGAGACCGCTCTGGCGTTCTACCGGCGCTGGTACGCGCCCAACAACGCTGTCCTGGTGGTCGCCGGTGACGTGGACGCGGACGAGGTGCGACGCCTGGCCGAAAAGTATTACGGCAAAGTGCCGGCCGGTGAGGTGCTCGAGCGTGTACGACCAACCGAACCGCCGCAGTACGCGGCGCGCCGGGTGACACTGGAGAACGCCAGGGTCCGGCAACCGTCGCTTTCGATCAGCTATCTGGCACCCGCACACAACAGCCCGGGCGGCGAACACGCCTATGCCCTGCAAGTTCTCGATCAAATTCTCGGTGGTGGGGCGACCAGCCGGCTTTATCGCTCGTTGGTGGTGGAGCAGGGCCTGGCTGCCAGCCGCGGGCAGCGGCTACGACGCGACGGCTTACGATCTGAGCAGCTTCGACTTCTACGCATCGCCGCGGCCGGGTGTTGCCATGGACAAGCTGGAAGAGGCGGTGCGCGCCGAGGTCGGCCGCGTCATTCGAGACGGCGTGACCGAGGACGAGGTCGCCCTGGCCAAGCGGCAACTTCAGGCGCAAGCGGTTTTCGCGCGGGATTCTCTTAACACCGCCCCGAACATCTTTGGCCGTGCGCTCGCCTCTGGGCGCAGCGTCGAGGACGTGGAATCCTGGCCGGAGCGCATCGGCACCGTATCCGTCGAGCAGGTCAATGCCGCCGCGCGCGCTACCTTGCGCGATGTGCAATCGATAACCGGCCTGTTGCTTCCCGAGCCGACGACGTGACCTTTCCCCTTATCGCTAGAAGCGCGAGTCCTCGCATGACCAGATACCTCCCCCGCGCGCTCGTCGGCGCCCTGCTCCTCGTCGCGACCGTGTTCGTCACCCAATCGGCTCAGGCCGTGGAAGTGCAGCGTGTGCGCAGCCCCGGCGGAATCGAGGCGTGGCTGGTCGAGGATCATAGCAACCCGATTGTCTCTGTTTCCCTGGCCTTCCGTGGCGGTGCCGCGCTTGACCCACAAGGCAAGGAAGGGTTGGCGACGACGGTTGCCGCGCTGATCGACGAAGGGGCGGGCGATCTGGACTCGCAAGCCTTCCAGGGTCGTCTGGATGATTTGTCGATCAGCCTGCATTTTTCCGCTGGCATGGATAGCTTCACGGGCGAGCTGCAAAGTTTGACGGAAAACCGGGATACGGCCTTCGACCTATTGCGCTTGGCGTTGACCGAGCCGCGCTTCGATGACGAGCCCGTGGGGCGGATTCGCGGCCAGATCCTCGCCGGCCTGGCGCGCCAGGCCGAGGATCCGGATACCATCGCCGGCCGTGTGCTCAACAAACTCCTCTACCCGCAACACCCTTATGGCCGGCCGAGCGGCGGAACGCTGGAGAGCATCGCGACCTTGCAGGTGGATGATATGCGCCACTTCGTTGCCGACCGCTTTGGCCGCGATACGCTGGTAATCGGCGTCGTCGGCGACATTTCGGCGGCGGAGTTGGCGCCGCTGCTGGATCGGACGTTCCAGGCGTTGCCGGCTCAGGCGGCGGCGTTCAATGTGCCGCGGATCGACCCGAATGCTTCCGGCGATGTGGTGGTGATCGAAAAGGATGTGCCGCAAAGCGTCGTTGTCTTCGGACAGAACGGCATCGCGCGCGACGATCCCGACTACTACACCGCCTATACGGTCAACTATATCCTCGGCGGCGGCGGCTTTGCCTCGCGCTTGTACGAGGAAGTGCGCGAGAAGCGGGGCCTGGCCTACTCGGTTTATTCCTACCTGTTCCCCCTCGATCGTTCGGCGATGGTCATCGGCGGGGTCGGGACCCAGAACAGTCGTGTCGCCGAATCGCTCGATCTCATCCGCCAGGAATGGCAGCGTATCGCCGAGGAGGGGCCGACCGAGGACGAGTTGCGCGATGCCAAGACCTATTTGACCGGCTCGTTCCCCTTACGCTTCTCCAGTTCCAGCCGCATCGCCGGGATGCTCGTAGGCATGCAGATCGAAAACTTAGGCATCGACTATCTGGATCGGCGCAACAGCTTCATCGAGGCGGTAACCGTCGAGGACGCGCGCCGTGTCGCCCGCCGCCTGTATAACGCGAGCACGCTCACTATTGTGGTCGTCGGCCGGCCCGATGGCGTCACCCCGACCCGGCCGGCGCCGAAGCTCGAAGGCTAGAGCGCCACGACTCGGCGCGGCTTTGCTAAACTATTAGGGCAATGCTCTATCGTCATCTGACAGATACGTGTCTGGCCGCGGCGATCGGCGATTCCGGTCTAAGCGAGGACGCCTTTACCCGCTCGCTGCTGGCGGCGGCACCGGCGCACGATCGCCTCTGCCAGCTCGTCGAGTCAGGCAGCCTACCGTTCCTGAGTGTAGCGGCCGGAGTGGATGATTTGGCGCCGCTGCGCCCGTTGGCCGACGATTGGCGCGGGCGCTTCCGCGACGTGGTCGTGCTCGGCACCGGTGGATCATCGCTTGGCGGGCAAACGCTCTATGCTCTATGCGACCAGGGGTTCGGGCCGGCTGGCGGCGGTCCGCGCCTACATTTCCTCGACAATGTGGATCCGCACACCTTGGCGGCGCTGCTCGGTGCCATCGATCTGCGGCATACCGGTATTATCGCCATCTCCAAGTCCGGCGGTACCGCCGAGACCATGGCCCAGGCGCTGATCTTGCTGCCGGCGCTGGCCGAAGCGGTGGGGCGCGACAAGGTGCCGGCGCACGCGTTGGTCATAACCGAAGCGACGCCGAGCCCCCTGAAGGCCCTGGCCGAGCGGTATGACTTGCCGTGTTTCGATCATGATCCGGGGATTGGCGGCCGATTCTCCGTGCTCTCGCTCGTTGGCCTGCTGCCGGCGATGATCGTGGGTCTGGATGTCGATGCCCTGCGCCGCGGCGCGCACGAGGTGCTGCGCGACACGCTGACTGCCGACCGGGTGGAAGCGTCGGCCCCGGCCATCGGCGCGGCCATCGCCGTGGCCTTGCTGCACGAGCGGCAAGTCAGCCAAAGCGTGCTTCTGACCTACAACGACCGGTTGGCCACCTTTGGCTTGTGGTACCGGCAGCTTTGGGCCGAGAGCTTGGGCAAGGACGGCACCGGGACAACGCCGATCCGCGCCATGGGCACCGCCGATCACCATAGCCAACTTCAGCTATACTTGGCCGGTCCGCGTGACAAGATGTTCACTATCGTCATGCCCGAGGGCGTGGGCCAGGGTCCGGTGATGGATGCCGAAATCGCCCGTGCCGTGGGGAGCGACAGCCTGGCTGGGCACGCTTTCGGCGATCTGCTTGATGCGGCGGCAAGGGCGACCGCCGAAACGTTGGCGCGCAATGGCCGGCCGGTCCGGCTCATCCGGATTGCCTCTCTCGACGAGGCAACCTTGGGCGCCCTGTCTATGCATTTCATGCTCGAGACCATCGTCGCCGCCGATTTGCTGGGGGTGAACGCCTTTGACCAGCCAGCGGTCGAGGAGGGTAAGGTGCTGACCCGGGAATATTTGGCGAAACCCGTTTCATGACCATCCGCCGATTGCCCGAGACTCTAGTCAACCAAATCGCCGCCGGCGAGGTTGTCGAGCGGCCGGCGGCGGCGGTCAAGGAACTGGTGGAAAACGCCCTGGATGCTCAGGCTCACCACATCGATGTGGCCATGGGCGACGGCGGGCGGGCGCTGATCTCGGTTACCGACGATGGCTGCGGCATGACGGCGGACGAGATTGTCTTGGCCGTCGAGCGGCACGCGACCTCCAAACTGCCCGACGATGATCTGGTGCACATCAGCACATTGGGATTTCGCGGTGAGGCGCTGCCCTCGATCGGCGCCGTTGCCCGCCTGAGCGTGACCAGCCGGCCGCGCGATGTCGGCGTTGGCGACACGGCGCAAGCCTGGAGCCTGGCGGTCGAAGGCGGCAAGCAGGACAGGCTTAAACCTGCGGCCCAAGCGCCGGGCACGCGCATCGAAGTGCGCGATCTTTTCTATGCCACGCCGGCCCGGCTGAAGTTCTTGAAGAGCGTACGCACGGAGCTAGGCCACGCTCAGGATGCGTTAAATCGCCTTGCCATGGCGCATCCGCATGTTGGTTTTTCCCTCGTCGCCGATGGGCGCGATCTGCTGCGTTTGGCCGCTGCCGAGGGCGAGCTGTTCGATGCCCGCCTGCGCCGGCTTGGCGCCATCATGGGCCGCGAGTTCGCCGAGAACGCCTTGCCCATCGATGCCGAGCGTGAGGGTATTCGCCTCAGCGGCTATATCGGCCTGCCGACCCTCAATCGGGGCACGGCGCAGCACCAGTACCTCTTCGTCAATGGCCGGCCGGTGCGCGACAAGCTGTTGCATGGCGCGGTACGCGGCGCTTATCGGGACGTGCTGGCGTACGACCGCCATCCGATGCTGGCTCTGTTCCTCGATCTGCCGGCGGATGCGGTGGACGTAAACGTGCACCCGGCGAAGGCGGAGGTGCGGTTCCGCGATCCCGGTTTGGTGCGCGGCCTCATCGTCGGGGCCTGCAAGCACGCTTTGGCCGCCGCCGGGCACCGAGCATCCAGTAGCGTCGCCACGGCGGCCCTCGGTGCCGCCCGGCCCTACGGGTTGCCGTCCGGTTCCAGGGGTTTCGCCGGCTCCAGCAACGCCGGTGGCGGGCACGGCTTCGCCGAGACGGCGGTGGTCTACCATGCTCCGTTGCCGGGCCTGGGGGCGGTCCCGTCGGCGGCCCCGGCAGCGGTTTCGACAGCCGCTGGTGATGCGGCTGCGGATTTCGAGAATTACCCGCTCGGCGCCGCTCGCGCCCAGGTGCATGCCACCTATGTGGTTGCGCAAACCGGCGATGGCATCGTCATTGTCGATCAGCACGCGGCGCACGAGCGCCTGGTCTACGAGCGCATGAAGCGGCAGTTGGCCGACGGCGGTGTGTCCAGCCAGATCCTGCTGATCCCCGAAGTGGTGGAGTTGGAGGAAGCCGCCGCAAGCCGCCTGACGGCGCGCGCCGGGGAATTGCGCGAGCTGGGCCTTGTCATCGAGCCCTTCGGACCCGGCGCCTTGGCGGTACGCGAGACGCCGGCGCTGCTGGGTGAAATCGATGCGGCGGCCCTGTTGCGCGATTTGGCGGACGAACTGAGCGAGTTGGGTGATACCCTGTCGTTGCGCGAGCGCCTGGGCGAGGTATGCTCGACCATGGCGTGCCATGGTTCGGTGCGCGCCGGCCGGCGCCTCAATGTGGAGGAAATGAATGCTCTATTGCGGCAGATGGAGGAAACACCACACTCCGGCCAGTGCAATCACGGCCGGCCTACCTACATAGAACTTAAGCTCGCCGATATCGAACGGCTGTTCGGCCGGCGTTAGGCGGGCAGCAAAAGTTGTTTCTTTTACCAGCACGAGGTTCCTAGATGCAGATCCCGCTGGAAATCAATTTTCGTCACATGGAACCCTCCGCCGCGGTGGAGGCCAACATCCGTGAGAAAGTTGCGAAGCTCGAACGTTATTTCGACCGCATTATCGGCTGCCGTGTGGTCGTCGAGGCGCCACATCAGCGGCGAAGCAAGGGCAAGCTATACACCGTCAGCGTCAACATTTCCGTGCCCGGCAAAGACCTGGTGGTAAACCACACGGGACCGAAGAACCACGCGCACGAGGATGCCTATGTGGCCATCCGCGACGCCTTCAGCGCCGCGGCACGCCAGCTCGAGGACCACTCGCGCAAGGTCCGCGGCGATGTGAAGACCCATGAGGTGCCGCCGCACGGCAAGGTCGTGCGACTGTTTCCCTACGAGGGCTACGGTTTCATCGCGCTGGCGGACGGGCGGGAGATCTATTTCCACCGCAACGCCGTCACAAACGGCGGTTTTGACGCCCTCGAGGTCGGCAGCGAGGTGCGCGTGTCGGTGGCGGAAGGGGAAAGCGCCCACGGGCCGCAGGCGAGCACGGTCGCGGCGATCGGCAAGCACCACATCGTCGAGTAAGCCGA
>JGI24023J19991_10002686_pt1 | contig 12835 bp, 8 predicted proteins | sample Cruoilmetagenom1_FD_19991 | JGI IMG/M metagenome (IMG submission 19991)
GTCTGGACTTAATCGGGCAGTATCACGTTAAGGCGATCTCGCCCTCTATTCTGAAGTCAGCATTCAAATTAGGGGCTAGAAATGTCCGCGTTGGGTCAAGAGCTGCCGTGGTTGACCGCCAGCGATGGAGTCCGCTCTAGTCCCAACAGCAGACGTGATCACCTCGAATGTCGGCTAAGCACCCCAGAGCGGACGTGCTGCGCACTGTCATGCGGAGTCTGCTCCTAGCCACAAGCGGAAGTTCGCATTTGGTCTATGGTCGACCGCCTGGAGCCGATAGCGGGCGTCCATGAAGCCTGCAAAATCAGTCAGCTTGGAAGAAGCCGCAGGGTGATTTGGGCGGGAAGCGATCGTTAGCTGGGCAACCGTCGAACGGCAGCGTTTGGGCGTTGGGTTCGGGGTCTGCGCGACGACGATATTGGATTGTGCTGCTCGCGCAACGCGTCGGCTGACTGACGAACCACTTCAGAAATCTGCAAGAGCTGTTTGGCCAGAGGGCTTGTCTTGCGCCAGATCATGCCAATTGTTCTCGAAGGTCGGGGACGCTTGAAGCGAGCGACAGACACTGACGCCGAGCGTGTCTCCACTGCCACGGCCATTTCCGGGATCAAAGTGACACCAATGCCAGCGCCGACCATTTGGACCAATGTGGACAGAGAGCTGGCATCCAGCAATTCCCGCGGCCGCGCCGAATGCATGTTGCAGAACGATAGAGCTTGATCGCGAAAACAGTGCCCCTCTTCCAGCAGGAGCAGCCTCATTTCGCGCAGCGTTGCGCGATTGGGCACCGGCTTTCCCTCATCCTCGCCCGGACGGACCAGCAAGAATTCCTCCGAAAACAGCGCGACCTCGGTCAACGATGGCTCGGACACCGGCAGAGCGACAATCGCCGTGTCAATCCGACCGTCCGCCAGCTCTTGAACCAGCTTCGACGTCAGCGTCTCGCGCACCTGAGTATCGAGGCCGTCATACATGCGGGCAAGGTTGCCGATTATTGTAGGCAGCAGGTAGGGTGCGATTGTCGGGATCACACCTATCCGCAGCCGTCCCACCAGCCGGTCGCGCGAGGCGCGCGCCAAGTCTTCCAGTTCATCCACCGAACGCCGGATGTCGCGGACGCGCAGGGCAAACTCCTCTCCGAAGTTGGTAAGCCGGACCTGACGCGCGCCTCTTTCGAAGAGCTCCGTGCCCAGCGATTCTTCCAATTCCTTGATTTGCATCGACAAGGCGGGCTGGGAGATCGCACAGGCATCGGCCGCGCGTCCGAAGTGGCCATGCCGCGCCAACGCCTCGAAGTAGCGAAGCTGCTTGAGCGTCAGATTTATCATAAGAAAATCTTATCATTACGATCAGTAAATCCAACTTAAATTAATGAGGCGGCCTTGGTACAAAGACTTCAGGCGAAGATGAAGAGCAGCCAGACAGCCCGCGCGCCCGGCCGGTTCGCCAACGGACCGTGACTGCCGGAGAAGCTCACGGCGATCAGGACATTCCACCTGATTTGCTCTTCGTCAATGCGATGGCTGTGAAACCGGATCACTTTCCAAGGAACCTATGATCCTTGGACACGGAACAGGCCGAAAAAGCAGAACACGATCGGAGAGTAAGATGGACAAAAAAGTCGAAGACGCAGGCGGGTGCCCGGTGGCGCACGGGGCCACGCATTTTGGAATGCAGTCGAACCGGGACTGGTGGCCGAACCAGTTGAACCTCAGGATTCTTCATCAGAACTCTGCCCTGTCCGATCCCATGGGCGAGGGGTTCAACTACGCCGAGGAATTCAAGAAACTCGACCTGGAGGCCCTGAAGAAGGACCTCGTTGCGCTGATGACCGACAGCCAGGACTGGTGGCCCGCCGACTACGGCCACTACGGGCCGCTCTTCATCCGCATGGCGTGGCACGCCGCGGGCACCTACCGCATCGGCGACGGCCGCGGCGGTGCCGGCACAGGCAACCAGCGCTTCGCGCCAGTGAACAGCTGGCCCGATAACGTGAACCTCGACAAAGCGCGCCGGCTGCTCTGGCCGATCAAGCAGAAATACGGCAACAAGATCTCCTGGGCCGACCTCATGATCCTCGCCGGCAACTGCGCCATTGAGTCGATGGGGGGCAAGACCTTCGGATTCGGCGGCGGGCGCAAGGACATCTGGGAGCCGGAAGAAGATATCTATTGGGGCGACGAGGCCGAGTGGCTCGGCGACAAGCGCTACAGCGGCGACCGGGAGCTCGATAACCCGCTCGCCGCCGTTCAGATGGGCCTGATCTACGTGAACCCGGAAGGCCCGAACGGTGAACCGAGCGTTCTGAAGGAGGGCCAGGACATTCGCGAGACCTTCGCGCGCATGGCCATGAATGACGAGGAGACCGTCGCGCTCACTGCCGGCGGCCACACCTTCGGCAAATGTCACGGCGCCGGCGATGCGGCGCTTGTCGGCCCCGAGCCGGAAGCCGCCGGCATCGAAGAGCAAGGCCTCGGCTGGAAGAGCAGCTTTGGCAGCGGCAAAGGCGGCGATCAGATAGGCAGCGGCATCGAAGGCTCCTGGACCGCGAACCCAACAAAATGGGACATGGGCTATTTCGACGTTCTGTTCGGCTACGACTGGGATCTGGTGAGGAGCCCCTCCGGAGCCTGGCAGTGGGTGCCGGTCGCGCCGGATGAAAAAGACCTCGCGCCGGCTGCAGATGATCCGTCGAACAAGGTGACGACTATCATGACCACCGCCGATATGGCGATGCGTATGGACCCGATCTATGGCCCGATCTCCAAGCGGTTCCACGAGAACCCGGACGAGTTTGCAGATGCGTTTGCCCGGGCGTGGTTCAAGCTGACGCACCGCGACATGGGTCCCCGCTCGCGCTATCTCGGCGCAGAGGTCCCGGTAGAGGAGTTGCTGTGGCAAGACCCCGTGCCGGACGTCGATCACGGCCTGATCGACGCTAAGGATATCGCCGACCTCAAGGGCAAGATCCTCGCCTCGGGGCTGTCGATCTCCGAGCTGGTCTCGACCGCCTGGGCATCGGCTTCGACCTTCCGCGGCTCAGACAAGCGCGGCGGGGCGAACGGGGCTCGCATCCGTCTCAGCCCCCAGAAAGATTGGGAGGTCAACCAGCCGGCCCAACTGACGAAGGTGCTGGAAACCCTCGATGGCGTCCAGAATGCGTTCAATGACGCGCAGTCCGGCGGCAAGAAGGTGTCGCTCGCCGACCTGATCGTCCTTGGCGGTTGCGCAGCCGTCGAGCAAGCTGCGAAGAACGCCGGGCAGACGATAGAGGTTCCCTTCACGCCGGGCCGCACGGACGCCTCGCAGGAGCAGACCGACGTGGAATCCGTCGCTGTGCTCGAACCGGTCGCAGACGGATTCCGCAACTACGAAAAGACCAAGTACGCCGTTTCGGCCGAAGAGCTGCTGGTCGACAAGGCGCAACTCATGACGCTGACCGCACCCGAGATGACAGTTCTCGTCGGCGGCATGCGCGTCTTGAATACGAACTTTGGAGGGTCGCAGCATGGCGTCTTCACCAAGGTGCCGGAGACGCTCACCAACGACTTCTTCGTGAACCTGCTCGACATGGGCACGGAGTGGAAGGCGGCTTCCGAGGACGATGATATGTTCGAGGGACGCGATCGCGAGAGCGGCGAGGTGAAGTGGACCGGCACCCGCGTCGACCTCGTCTTCGGTTCGAACTCTCAACTGCGCGCCTTTGCCGAGGTCTACGGACAGGGCGATGCGCAAGAGACTTTCGTGCGGGACTTCGTGGCGGCCTGGAACAAGGTGATGAACGCGGATCGCTTCGACCTTGCCTGACCTCGGCGGAAAGGCGTTCGGGCGCGGCCAAATACCGGCGGCGTTCGAACGTCAGGTCGGGAGCCGGTGGCATCCATGCATGCCTGCGCTCACGCACGACGCTGGCAGATATCAAACTACCCAAGCGGCGTTTCAAGACACAATGAAACGGCGCCTTCACGCACCGCCCGGATAATGCGCCGGCGCCACGCTCGGGGTTTGGTCGGCCCAAGGTCCGCCAATACCGGCCAGTCGACGATAGAACAACAGGAATGCCGCGCTGCGTGCCAATGCCTGCTTTGTTCCCCCAAGCGGAAGAGCACTACGGTGACATCGTAGGAGTCGTTGGTTCAATCCCAACCGCGCCCATCATCCACCGGACCACTCACCATTGAATTTGAAACCTGGTATGGGCCGGCCTAGCGGCGCGGCGACGTCGTGGCCGATGTCGATGACAGCCGCTCTTCGCGCTCGATATGGTTGAGCCAATACTGCTTCATTTCCTTCAGGGGAATTTCGAGCGCCAATCTTCGGCGTTCACGCGAATCCCGCGTGCCGATAATCTGTCGTTCGATTTGGTCGGTACGCTTGCGAGCCTCTGAGCGTGCGGCGAATTTCTCGCGCTGACAGGCGCTCCAATCGGCAACCGCTCCATCGGTTGGCTTTGCGCCCAGATCGATGATCTCTTTAACGCAAATTTCGAGATAACTCAGTTCGCGCTGGTGGCGGCGCTCCTCGCGTTCGAGTTGACGTTCTCGTGCGGCGGCGTTGGGAATTTTCCATATCAGAGCCAACCGCTCGGCGTGGTCGCGTTCGGTCTCCAGCATGGCATAGAGTTGTTCGTCGCTGGCCCGTGCCAATCGACTCTTGAGCGCGGCCTCGCAAGCCTCCGACGAGGTCTTGACGTCGCCGCTTGGTTCCTTGCCGAGCTTGGCGAGCTTCGTCAGACAGTCGCTCAAGCGTCCGGTCAGATGCATGGCGAGTAAATCAGTAAAGCGCGCCTGCTTGGCCTTGCGCAGATTTTGCTGCCCTTCGACGATCTGAAGCTCCTCCTCGCATGCCGCCAACGACGCCTTGGCTTCGGCGGAAGGAGTCGAATCCAATTTCGAGATCCCTTGCAGGCACGCCTTATGTTTTGCCCCCGTACTCGCGCTCTCCGACGATGCCTCGCCCGCAGGCAGCGCAGCCACCGTCACGACGTCATTGCTTCCGGTCTCCGCAGTGCCGGTCTGGTCTGTCGCGCCGCCTTCTGCAAATTCAGTCTCGTCGTCACCACTGGGTTCGCTTCGGCCTGCTGTCACATTGCTGCCGCGCAGAAAGGCGGAAAGGTTGCTCCGGCGCATGAATCTGGCGCTCGAATCGGACACGACCATCGACGTGCCGGATTTGATTTTTACGTGGTGCTTCTGGTCGATACCGTTGTTCGCGCCATCATTACGCAGGGATGTCTTGCTGACACCTGCCCAACTCTCGGCCCGCAGCCGTCGCTTGTCATTTTTTGCGACGTAGACCGCTTTGATCAACTCACCGGTCTTCGAATTGAAGACCATCATGCCCTTGTCGATCTTGCCGCTCTTCTGGACCACCCGCCAGCGCACGCCGTAGACCTTGCACTTAGAGTTGCCGAGCCGCTTTTTAAGAGCCGAAAGCTGTTTGCCAACGCCAAACGAACCCGCTTTCTGCCGCCCCAAATCCTTGAAACACTGTGCACTGGCGCCCGTCGTCGCCAAGACCAACACAAACGCCGCCACAACAATCGATCTCATAACCAAGTCCGCCACATTCAACTGTTCGATGCAGCAACGATCCGGACCAAGCCGGTTCGGCTACATATTCCCCAACCCATCAAAAACGCGATGTGGTACGCGGGCCTCACCCCAAACAGGGCAGAGTATAGTATTTACCAGGCCGTCTTTGTCGAAACAAATTTGATGGGGTTGGGCTCACGACATGCGCGAATGGTTAAGATGACCAAGCGCGATCAGCGCGGAACACCCCTGTTTTGCTGAAAGTCCTGCACGACGCGTAAAATTGCGGGCAGAAACATCATGCCGCCAATCAGCGCCGTTGCCAGAAGAGTGGCGGACACGTAACCGTAAAGCCGCACCACGGGCATCGCGCTGAAAAATGTCGCCACTGACCCACTCACCAAAACGATGGTGGCCACCATCAAAACGGGGCCAATCAACCTGATCGTCTCTTCAATCGCCTCGGGCGGAGCCAGCCCCGCTTGCTCGGCCAGCCGATAGCGATTGAGGACGTGGATCGTGTTGTCCACGGCAATGCCGAATCCGATTGTGAAGGCCACCACACTCGTGAACTGCAGTCCAACACCCGTCAGATAGAGCCCGGCACCGGCCACGGCTATGGGAAGCAGATTGGGCAGAATACTCGCCAACCCCGCCATAAGGGATTTGAAGGCCAGTCCAATCAGCCCAATAATGACGGCAATGGCTATCAGCAGGCTGAGATTGAGCTGGCCAATCATCTCGGTGCTGGCCCGGGCCGACACGGGCACGATGCCGGTCAGCGAAAATTCCACCTCAGGGTGCTGGCTGCGCAGGACGTCGAGTTTGACATTCAGCTTGTCGAGCACGGGCAACAGCTCTGCCGCGTCGAGATCGGAAAAATTCGCCGAAAGCAATGCAGAGCCCGTATCGGGAGAAAACACCCGCGCGACGGTCGGCGAGCGCGCCGTGTCTAAAAAATTGAAAAAGTCCTGATCGGTCTTTGTGCCGTCATTGTACCAGGTGGCAATTCCGTCGAGCGAGCTGATGGAGCGGAAGGTGGATTCGTCCGCCAGGATTTTATGGGCTTCCTTGACCACCTCCAGCGTGCTGGCGGCCTCGAGTTTTGTGCCCGGCGGCCATTGCAGCAAAAGCTCCAATACGTTTGGGCCACATAGCTTTTCATCAATCGTCTGTATGGCACGATAAGCGGGATTGTCGTTTGGCAGATTGTCGAGGTAGCGGTATCGCGTTTCATTCAGGGAGTAGAGCGTGCCGGCAGCGAGCGTGATCACAAGGCCAATAAGCGCAATTGCCTTCGAGTGATCGTGCACCATGCGGGCTGCGGCGAATGACAGCGCGTTGATGGAGCGCCTGACGATGTCGTTGTCGTCGGATTCAGTATTCGATACTCGGTTTTTCAAAAGAAAAAATGCGATGGGCGGCACCGTCACCATGATCGCGATATAGGCGATGGCCGTCCCCAGCGCGGCGGTAAAGCCAAACCCCGTAATGAACGGGTGACGGACCAGGGTCAGCGACAGAAGCGCGATTGTCGTTGTCGCCGATGTCAACGCGCAAGCGGGTCCGACATTTCTCACCGATTGCGCAATAGCGTCCTTCAGGTCCAGGCCAAGATTGAGATTTCGCCTGATCGCAAAAAGCAAGTGAAGCCCATCGGAAAACACAAGCACCATGACGAGGATCGGCACGATGTTTGTGAGAACATTCACTTCCTGCCCGATGAGCCGCATGGTGCCGAGAAGCCAGATGACCGCGACCGCGGCCGGCGCGCCTGCGATCACCACAAAGGACAACTCGCGAAAGAAAACCCAGCAAAGCAACAAGCCGAACGTCATGCCCAGAATGCCAAAGATACGTTGATCCTGGCTCAGCGTGTCTATGATCTCCACCCGCATGACGGAGCTGCCGGTGAAGGTGAGGCTGAAGCGCGACAGATCGATGTCTTGGCTGGTCAACTCACGAATTTCGCCGATCAATTTCTGGAGTTCGGGGACACTGATGTCCTTGTCTTCAAATGCCACTGCGAACACGGCCAGATTGCCATCGCTCGACAGTAATTTCTCGGCCACGATCGGATGAGCTTGGACGGCGCGCTTTAGCGCGTCGATGTCTTCGATGTCATTGAGTTCAAAAGGAAACAGTGGCTCCGGCGTGGCGTCGCCGACAGGCGCCTTGCGGGCTGAAAACATCGAGAGAACATAGCTCACACCCTCAACCAGACCGAGATCCAGATGAAGATTTCTCAGGCTGTCCAAGTTATCTGGTTGAAACAGATCGGGACCCTCGATCACCAGAATGATGTCGCGGTCGCTGCTTGGATACTGGTTTGAAACTTGCTCCAGGACCGTGAAATCGGAGGAGCCGGAGCGAAAGATCTCGCGAATGTCGCTCGAAAAACTGAGCTGACTTGCGTTGAAGGCAAGAAGGGGGGTGATCAGCAATATGATGGCCAATGTCGCGCGCGGAAATTTGAGGGCCAACAGACCCAAACGCTCCAAACCGAAGCCCGCGCTAAATATCCCGGCTTTGCGCTCTGTCATTGGGCAGTTTCACCTGCAACCAATGCAGCGAAAATTTCGGCCGCTTCCAATACCTCACTCCGGCTGACGCCCAGATGGGTCACAGCCCGCAACGTCACGCTGTCGATGGCGCCGATGCGCACTCCCTGGGCGCGCAAGCGTTTGCTCATGACAGGCGCCGGTTCGCCTCGTTCTGAAACGTCGATGATTACGATATTCGTCTCAACCCATTTGGGATCCACGCCGAGACCTGGAGTGCCCGCCAGTTTTTCGGCAAACAATTTGGCATTGGCGTGGTCATCTGCCAAGCGATCAACGTTGTTGTCCAGCGCGAACAGTCCGGCCGCCGCCAATACCCCGGCTTGACGCATCGCGCCGCCCATGCGCTGCTTCCACCTCCAAGCCTCTTCGATAAAGGCGCCATCGCCCGCGAGCACGGCTCCGACAGGCGCCCCCAAACCCTTGCTGAAGTCGATCCACGCCGCATCGAATCCATCACAATAGGTCTTGGCGTCAATGCCGCTCGCCACAACGGCATTGAGCAGCCGGGCGCCGTCCATGTGCAGCAGCAAGTCATGGCGTTTGGCGACGTTCACAATGTCGCCGATCACCCCGATCGGCCAAATCGTACCGCCACCGAAATTCGCCGTTTGCTCGACTGACACCAAACGGCTTCGCGGCGCATAACGGCTGACCGGTCGTATAGCGGCCTCAAGTTGCTCGCNGGAAAATATGCCGCGCTGGCCGGCGATCATGGTTCCGGCGGCGCGCGCAATCACCGATGTGCCGGCACCCTCTATGGTCAGAATATGAGCATTGTGATCGGCGATGATCTCGTCGCCGGGTCGGCACAAAACGGCCGCCGAAATTTGGTTGCACATGGTGCCGGAGGGTAGAAACACGGAGGCGCCGAAGCCCAGCAGTTCTGCCACCCGCTCGCACAGCGTGTTGACGGTGGGATCCTCGAAAAGCTGCTCGTCGCCCACATCCGCACGCGCCATCGCATCCAACATCTCTGGCGATGGCTTGGTCTTCGTGTCGCTGTGGAGATCAATGCGCAGGGGCATCATGGCGCGTTTTGTGGCAATGTGGGCACCTGACCGACGATTTCAGATCAATTGAAATGAGTGCGCGTCCTATCGACTGGATTTCTGCACAACGCATTAAGTTGTCCCTAGATGTCAAGTGATTGACACCTGCTTAGCCGTCTTCGAGAGTCAGCGCGCGCGCTGTCGGATCGTCGCCCAGCGGAGGAAAATTCATGGGTTACAGTAAAATTGCGGCCCTTGCCGCGTGTCTCTTCGTCTTTGTGTGCGGCGTTGCCCAGTCCTCGCAGGCCGCCAAACTCGATCAAATCAAGACCAGAGGATTCCTGCAATGTGGCATCAATGGCCTGTTGCCGGGGTTCTCGACGCCGGACGATCAGGGAAACTTTTCCGGCCTTGATGTCGATTATTGCAGGGCGCTTGCCGCCGCCGTTTTTGGCGACGCTTCCAGCGCGAAATTCACCCCCCTGACCGCCAAGGAACGTTTTACGGCGCTGCAGTCGGGCGAAATCGACATTCTCTCGCGCAATACGACGTGGATACTCAGCCGCGATGCCAGTCAGGGAATCAATTTTGTGGGGGTTACCTACTATGACGGCCAAGGCATCATGGTGAAAAAGGACTTGGGTGTGTCCTCAGTCAAGGAGCTCGACGGCGCCACCATCTGCATCAATCAAGGAACGACGAACGAATTGAATCTCGCAGATTTCTTCCGCGCCAACGGTCTGAAGTTCACGGCGATAACATTCGAAAAACCAGACGAAGTGGTGGCCGCCTATGCGAAAGGGCGGTGCGATGCATACACAAGCGATCGTTCGCAGCTGGCTGCACAGAGGATCAAGCTCACCAATCAGAGTGATCACGTGATCCTGCCCGATGTGCTTTCCAAGGAGCCGTTGGGACCCGCCGTTCAGCATGGCGATGATCAATGGTTCGACATCGCCAAATGGGTCTACTACGTCCTTCTGAACGCCGAAGAGTTGGGGGTGACATCGAAAAACGTCGATGAGATGCGCGCCAATTCGAAGAACGCCGACGTCCAGCGAATGTTGGGCGCGCAAGGCAAACTTGGCGAAATGTTGGGTCTGCCGGCAGATTTTGGCTATCAGATCATCAAACAGGTCGGGAATTACGGCGAGATATTCGAGCGGAATTTGGGTCCCAATACACCCATTGGTCTCGAGCGCGGCGTCAACGCCCTATGGAGCCAAGACGGACTGCAATACGCGCCGCCGCTGCGATAACGAGTTGGGCTTCCAAGCGTTGGGGTATACATGGCCTTGGCCAATGTAAGTGCGACGGCAAGACTTGCGGCCTCATGGCGCGATCCCGCCAAGCGAGCGTTCGCGTTGCAGGTGCTCGCGGTCGCTCTGGTGGCGGCATTCATCTTGTGGGTTGCCGGCAACGTGCTCGACAATCTGGCGCGCCTCAACATCGCCTCAGGCTTCGGGTTTTTCGATGAGCGCGCCGGTTTTGGCGTTCCGACCAGCCTGATCCAATTCACGCCAGAATCCAGCTATTTGCGCGCCCTCTCTGTCGGCGTTCTCAACACATTGCTGATCTCGACGATGGGTATCGTCGCAGCGACTGTGCTCGGCTTTATCATGGGCATTGCCCGCCTTTCATCGAATTGGCTGATCCGTGCGCTGGCCACCGCCTATGTCGAAGGGCTCCGCAACATTCCCCTGCTGCTTCAGATCTTCTTCTGGTATTTCGCGGTACTGGGCGCGCTGCCGCAACCACGCCAAGCGCTTTCGATTTCAGACAGCGTTTTTCTCAGCAATCGCGGTTTGGTGCTGCCGCTGCCAATCCCACAGGACTATTTTTGGCTGACGGCAGTTGTACTGCTGCTGAGCTTGGTGGGATGGTTTTTTTACCGCAATTGGTTGGCACGCCAACGCAGGCTGAAGGGGCGCGTTGCCCATCCCCGATGGATCGGGCCCGCGATCATCGTTCTTCCAACTTTGGCGTGCTGGTTGTTGACGGGCGGGCCGCTCACATGGAGCATGCCGCACTTGCAGGGCTTTCGGTTCGTCGATGGTTTGACAATCGTCCCCGAACTGGTCGCCGTGTGGTTTGCGCTCTCGATCTACACGGGCGCGTTTATCGCCGAGGTGGTGCGCGGGGGCATCCTGGCAGTCGACCGCGGCCAAACCGACGCCGCCCGAGCTATTGGCCTGACGCGAGGCCAGAGGCTTCGGTTGGTTGTCGTTCCGCAGGCGCTGCGCGTCATCACGCCGCCTCTTACAAATCAATATTTGAATCTCACCAAAAACTCGTCTCTGGGAGCAGCCGTCGGCTATCCCGAATTGATGAATGTCTCGGGAACGATCTTGAATCAGACAGGCCAGGCGGTTGAGGTTCTGGCCGTCACCATGGCCATATACGGCTCGATTTGCCTCGCGATCGCGACGCTCATGAACAAGTTCAACACGTTTGTGGGTATTGAGGAACGTTGATGGCAGGACCCACCCGCGACAATGAGGCCGGCATGGGGCCCCTGATGCTCAAACCGTTTGCTTGGGCGCGGCTCAACCTGTTTGGCTCGATGGCCGACGCCGCGCTGACTTTGGTGGCGGCATACGTGATGTTCGGCCTGATCGCAGCGGCCTTCCAGTGGGCCATCCTGGATGCAACCTGGTCCGGCGAGAGCCGCACCGATTGCGTTTCCGATGGCGCCTGCTGGGTGTTTATCAAAGTGCGTTTGAACCAGTTCTTATACGGCTTCTACTCAACGCACGAATACTGGCGTGTGAACCTGGCGGCCCTGCTTGTGACGATAACGGGCGGTTGGCTGCTCTGGCCGGGGTCGCCACACCGGGCGATAGCTGCCATTTTCGCCATCACCGGACTTCCGCTCATGGCGTATTGGTTGCTGCATGGCGGCGTGTTTGGCCTTTCAGTCGTTGAATCGGCAAAGTGGGGCGGCGTATTCCTTACGGTCGTCGTGGCGCTCAGCGGCATAGTCTTGGCGATAGTCTTCGGCGTCCTATTGGCGCTTGGCCGACGCTCCGAACTGCCCGCCGTGCGGTGGCTTTCGACCTCCTATATCGAACTTATTAGAGCGGTACCGCTGATCACGATTTTGTTCATGGCCTCGGTCATGTTGCCCCTTTTTCTCCCAGAAGGCATATCCCTGGCCAAGGTGCTGCGCGCCATGATCGGTATGGCCCTGTTTTGGGCGGCTTATATGGCCGAGGCGATCCGCGGCGGGTTGCAGGCCGTGCCGCGGGGCCAGTACGAAGCCGCCAAATCGATCGGCCTCAGCTATTGGAAATCCATGGGTTTTGTCATTTTGCCCCAGGCGCTGAAAGCCGCTCTGCCGGGCATCATGAACACCATTATTTCTCTGGTGAAGGATACGACGCTGCTTCTATTGATCGGCATTTTCGAACTTTTAGGAATCGTTCAGGCCGCAGCAGCCGATCCGCAATGGTTGGGAAATTACGTCGAGGGATACGTCTTTGTCGCAGCGATTTTTTTCCTATTTTGTTTCAGCATGTCGCTCTACAGCCGACGCCTTGAGCGTCGCCTCGGGTCGCATCACCAAGTATAGAGCGGCTGAACTCGCCGCCGTCATGCGGCTAGGTTCGGCCGCAGCTCTTCAAATTCAACCAGCGATCGCGGCCTGGCCGGTTTGTAGAGCGCCGACCACAGGAAAGTATTTGTGATCTCGCGCATGGTTTTACCCGCCGCAAAACCGTTGAGCAGAGCCGGCTTGGCTATCGGCAGG
>JGI24023J19991_10002688_pt1 | contig 12835 bp, 11 predicted proteins | sample Cruoilmetagenom1_FD_19991 | JGI IMG/M metagenome (IMG submission 19991)
ATATGATCCAATTCTCTCTTCATATCGGTGTTCCATAGGGTCATGTACCCTTCCCGGCCGCCCCAGAAGGTGTAGCCCTGCCCTCCGAGTTTGATAGTGGAATCAATAGCGGCTTTCACCTGATGGGCCGCATGTCCCACAACCTGAAAATCGGGGTTGCTGGCCACACCGTTCATATACCTGGGGTGGGAAAACATGTTGGCTGTCCCCCAGAGTAGTTTAACTCCGGTACTCTCCTGCCGCTCTTTGGCCATATCAGTGAGGGTTATCAGGTTTTTTTCAGACTCCACCTGATTGGCACCCTCAGGGGCCATGTCCACATCATGGAAACAGTAGTAGGGAGCATCAATCTTAGTAAAAAACTCAAATGCGGCATCCAGCTTGTTTTTAGCTGATGTCATAGAATCGTTACCCCGCCAGGGGTGATTGATTGTCGGGCTGCCGAAAGGATCGCTGCCGTCACCGCAGAAAGAATGCCAGTAGGCCACTGAAAACCTCAGATGTTCTTTCATGGTTTTCCCGCCGATAAGCTGTTCAGGATTGTAGAACTTGAATGCCAGTGGATTATCCGATCCGCTGCCCTCGAAGGCCACTTTCCCGATTCCCGGAAAGTACTCTTTGTTTCCGATAAAAATACTACTCATTACTCTAACTCCTTGATTTAATTTCTTTATTTACTCCAGGGATATCCGGAGAGACTCATCCCCGATATTCAGCTGTAAAGAGGCGCGAGGGCATCCAGCCAACTGCGGTACCGGGCATAACCCTCATCATAGGCAGCTCGGAGCTCCAAATCAGGTACACAGGATTCTGATTCATCCAGGGAGACATGTTCGTTTATTATGTTCTGAAGCCTTGCGGCACCACCGCCTTCCAACATCCAATAGGCTTGTAGAGCAGCACCCAGAGCCGCCGCTTCAGCCTGCTCGGGAATCAGAACAGGAACACCCAGTACATCGGCGGCCATCTGCCGCCAGATAGGACTCTTTGCCCCTCCGCCTATCATTCTGATTTCCCTGACATCAAAACCCAGCTCCCGGAACCGGTCGAGTCCAATTTTCATACCGTAAACCGCAGACTCAAGTGATGCTCTGGAAAGGTTCTCTTTTGTATAGTTTGTCGTATTCAGGCCCATGATACTGGCCTTTCCATTGGGAAGATTGGGAACCCGCTCTCCGTTGAAAAAGGGGAGAATACTGACACCTTCTGCTCCGGCAGGTGCCCGGGCTCCAGCGGCGTCTATTTCTTTAACATCCAGACCGAATAATTCCCGGGTAAGCTCGGTAGCCACGGTACAGTTCATGGTGCAAAGCAGTGGCAGCCAGCCTCCGGAGGAAGAACAAAACGCCGCCAGGATTCCCTCCGGGTCGATAATCGGCTTATCCGAATATCCGTAAAGGGTTCCGCTGGTTCCCATACTCATCGTGATAACACCATCGCTGACAGTTCCTGTTCCCAGTGCCCCCATCATGTTATCACCGCCTCCGCTGGAAACGGGGATGCCTTCCGGAAGGCCGGTTATTGCCGCTGCTTCAGCCGTAATCCGCCCGGCAGTTTCATCCGGCCCGATAAGCCGGGGAAGTTTATCAAGAAGACCGGAATCCAGGGAACGAATCAGATCCTCCTGCCAGACCCGTTCTCTCACATTGAGAAGTCCTGTCCCCGAGGCATCACCGTATTCCATCACAGCTTCACCGGTGAGCCAGAAGTTCAGGTAGTCGTGGGGTAAAAGTACCCAGCGCATCTTCTCATACAGATCGCCATAGGTTTTCTTCAGCCAGAGTATCTTGCTGGCTGTATAACCCGGCGCAATGAGATTTCCCACCTCAGAAAGCAGTTTCTCCCCACCCCCGTAGGATTGAGTCATTTCATCACATTCACCGGCAGTTGAGGTATCACACCAGAGCTTCACCTTGTACAGAGGTTTTCCACTATCATCTATGGCAACAAAACCATGCTGCTGGCCGGAAACTCCCACCGCTTGAACTGCCGATCGTATATCAGGGTCTACTTGATTCAGACATTCCAATAGCGCGTTTATCCACCATTCAGCCTTCTGTTCCCGGCTGCCGTCATCTTCGGCAATCATATCGTGCTTCGCCGAAGCCATAGCCAGAACCTTCTTTGTCTCTGCATCATAAAACATGGTTTTTGTGCTTTGAGTGCCGTTATCAATTCCCAGTATCACTTTCATATTAATTTAAGCATAATCCCAGATTACGTGATCGGGTAATGGACAGAAGGTGATTTTGATGCATAAAATTGACCTCAAGATGATTAAGATCCGGGATATCGTTTTCGTATACCAGTTAAAGAGTACCGAAGATATAAAATGGCATACCAGGAACCACAGCCATCAGCCTAAAGAGTTTGAACTGCACTACTTCATCGGGGGAGAGGGACATTTCCGAGTAGGAGGAACCCTGCACACTGTAAGCCCGGGTTCGCTGTTTATATGCCCTCCCCGGCTCCCCCATGCCATTGAGGCCAGGCAAAATGACAATCCGATTTCCTACTATGCGGTTCTTTTCCGAATTGAGGAAATGGGGGAATTAGAAGCCTTACTGTACACCGCCGGTACTAAACCTCCCCGGAATATCGGCCGGAACTATCGGTTTTTCTTTGAAGAGCTTAAAGAGCGCAGTTTATCCACATCATCATTGAAGAGGCAGGCGGCATTACACCAGCTCATCTCCTTTCTTTTTCTTATTGGAGACGGGAATATTCCCCAGGGTGAACCGGGTAACATCCATCTGGAAAAAGCTCTGGATATGATGCAGGATGAAGTCTTCGGCCGCATCAGACTTCCCGATCTTGCCGGGAAACTGGGTATTACCGAGTCTTACCTGATACGATTATTCCGTAAAAAACTGAACATCACACCAATGAAATACTACACCAGGCTGAAGATTGAAGCGGCGGCATCCCTGCTGGCCGACACATCCCTTGCTGTTTACGAGATAGCTGACAGACTCAATTTCTACAGCGAATATCATTTCAGCCGGGTATTCAAGCACTACACCGGTACAGCCCCTTCGTTGTATCGTAACGAACAGTACCATCACCGCGGCCCCACAGGAGCTTTTTTAAATGACCGTGAATAAGATCGATAATGGCGCTCTTGAATTCCATACTCCGGAAGGGGTATTTCTGGGCTTTCCTACAGGTATCAGTACCCGAAGGTTCAGCAGTGCCGACACTGTTGCAATCAGAAAATCAGAAGGACTTATTATCAATGGTACAGGAGAGATATCATCCTGGCCTATTGAACGGTTCATCGAGTTTGAAGGTGACATGACAGCCCTGGGCCCCTGGCTGGATGAGAGTAAACCCTTCGAAAAGAAAACTCTAACACCGGAAAGGATATCCCGGCTGCTACCTGCCATTGGATTATTGAAAACTGCCGGGTTCCCTTTAAACGGGCTTTACAGCAAAGCGGTCCGGTGGCTCTCCGACGGTGGAGTTTTAATATACCCTCCAAAACTTATCACCTGGATGGTTGAGTTAAACCAGGACTCCAGAATGTGGACTCACCCTGATAGAAAAGGGGAAAACGGCTGGTCGTTTTCTCTGGGAGTTCTGGCTTGGCAGGCTCTAACCTGTTCAGATCCCTTTGCCGGAGAAACAGATGAAGAGAGAAGGGAACGAATACGTCTGGGCATCCTTCCACCACTGGAATCACTGACCCCCGGAGTAGAACAGAATGCCGAGGCTTTTATTCGTAAGGCGCTGATCGGGCCGGAGGAAACAATTCCCAATCTTGAAGACTGGAAGGTTTTTCTCAAGCTCTGGCTTCATGAGGGTATTGTTTCAGCTCTGCCTGAAACAGAACTGCAGGAACGTAAAGTCCAGGCCCGGAATAAAGCGGAGGGAATAGAGAAGAAGCTGCGAAACAGACGTTGGTTCAGAAAATCCGGCTGGAAGCTTCTTATCTCTGTTGCTGTAATTGCCGGGATTCTGGCCTTTGCTTCAGCCCCGATCCGTAAAGCACTTGAAGCTCCGGTAACCGCCGGTATGCCGCCTATGGAAGTTGCCGAAACCTATTACAGAGCAATTGATAATATGGACTCTGAGGTTATGGACGACTGTCTGGCAAAAAAGATTGGCAACGATGATATCCGTCTTATTACGACTGTTTACGTTACTACTAAAATGAGGCAGGGGTATGAAGGTATCGGCGATGCTCCAAAAGCCTCAGAATGGATAAAGAGTGGAAAACCTGAGCTCCCCGAAGGTGTCTGGCCCTGGGGGATTACTGATTTAACCCTGAACAAGCTGAATGATAACAGAATTGAAGCCCGCTACCTTTTCTGGACACCGCCGGAAGGAGGAACAGAAAGTGGAACCTCAGCATGGTCTGTATCACGTATCGACATTCTTCATTTTACTCAAGGGAGAAAATCCTGGGAAATCAGCGGCATCCAGAGAACTATGGAAGAGTAAAAGAGTAAATCATCATTCCGCCGGCGGCAAGAACTGAAGTACCACCGATAGCCAGTAATCCTGTAGATAAATCGTTTGCAGAATCATTATCAGGTAAAAAGGCCTTAAGTAATCCGCCGATGGTCATCATACCCACACCGGCTGCAAAGACAATTTTCCCTCCGGTTTCGTATGTCCTTTTTACCGTTTCCAGAGATGAGTCGAGATTCAATTCCTCAGAGACCTCCAGCTTTTCAGTACCCCCGGCAGGAAGTCCCACTGCCGTAATAATGGGATAGGCACTCCAATAAGAACTGATATCATTGTCAATTTTTACAGACCTCAGCTTTGCATCCGGAGTGGTAGATCTGGTCTTCACCATTTTACCGGCATTAAGAATAAACGGCTCCAATGCCATCAGGTCGATCTTACTTACCGTTTTTTTATCATACTGAACAACGTCAACAGACCCCTCAAAGCAGTAGACAGAAGTCTGCCGTTCCCCGCCTTCATCCGCAATATCGTAAAATAAATCGTAACCGAAATCTGTCCCTCTAACCCCGGCGACAGTATCGTACCCGCTTACCCAAAGCCGAGAGCCGCCGGTTAATGCGGCGACTTTTACACGTATCCGTCCGAATATCAGCTTGAAGACACCGCCTCCGTTACCATCAAGAGAAGTAACGGTGAAGGTTGTATCTTCAGCCAGCTTGACAACACCACCGTTACCACTGTTCAGCTGTATTTCCACAAAACTGTTTTTATCGGTAAGAATCATATCACCGACTTGTATCGGTAAACCGAGAACATCACCCTTGAGGATATCATAACTGGTGGATTGTCCGTTTCTGACGAGCTGAAAACCATTTCCTTCGGCGTAGGAAATCGCAGCCTCAGATTGCGAAAAAAGCGGCATAACCGAAAAAAACAGGGCTATCAGGATGGCCGGCGGGGTAAAAGACTTCATTCCTCTATTCTACACCCCTGCACTGCGCTTGCCAAATAGAACCCGCTGTCCCTATAGTGTTAAAAAAATTATGGAACAAATTGATTATCAGGGATTGAAAGTTCTCGTTATGGGTTTAGGACTTCACGGCGGCGGTACGGCTTCTGCCCGGTTTCTTGCCGAAAGGGGTGCGGAGATAACATGCACCGATCTGCGTGGTGAGGCAGAACTGGAACCATCCCTTAAAGAACTTGGGGATCTGGATATTCAATATGTGCTAGGAACTCACCGGGAAAAAGATTTTGAGACTGCCGATATGATAGTTAAGAATCCGGCTGTTCCGGTAAATTCGCCATGGATTGCAGGTAGAAAAAACATAGAAACTGATATTTCCCTCTTTCTTAAATCTTCATCAGCTCCTCTGTTGGCATTAACCGGCAGTAAGGGGAAATCCACCGCCGTGAGTGCCTTATACCACATTCTTAAAACTCAGTATCCGGGGACAAAACTTGGTGGGAATATTACCGTCAGCCCCCTCTCATTTGTTCACGATCTGAAACCCGACAGTCCGGTAATTCTGGAACTATCCTCCTGGCAGCTGGCAGACCTGAGGGGAAGAGGGATACTTCACCCCCGAATCTGCGGTATTACAAACCTGATGCACGATCATCAGAACCGCTATGAATCTTTTAAGGATTACGAGGCTGATAAAACAGTGATACTCGAGAATCTCAGTTCTGATGATTATTCAGTGTTCCCTGATGATTCTTACGGAAAAAGATGGGCCGGGATTTCCGGTGGAAATTCATTGTTCGTAAAAAAAGGCGTACCTGAAAATAAGAATTTCCAGGGTGCATACCTGGATGATACCGGCCGGGGATGGTTCAGTTCCCCCAATAACATGGAGAAGGAACAGCTTCTCCCGGAAAAGCTTTTGGTTCCCGGAGAACCCTTCAGAATCAACAGCCTCTTTGCATCCCTGATGGCAAGACTCTGGGGCTGTAATTCCGAGACGATACTCAGTTCCATATCCAACTATTCCGGAGTGCCCTACAGAATGGAAATGTTTCTGGAATCCGGAGGTATCAGATACTACGATGATACCACCGCTACCATTCCAGATGCCTGTACCGCTGCTGTAAAAGCCATGGACCGGCCGGTAATTCTGATTGCCGGGGGTACAGACAAAGAACTTGACTTTGCTCCCTTTGATGAGGCGGCTGCCATACCCAAGCGTATCATCATGCTGAAAGGCAGTGCAACAGAGACATGGATCCCCCGGCTTCGCTCTGCATCAGTTGTGATTGAAGGCCCTTATGAGAGTATGGATGCCGCAGTGATAGCTGCACAGAATTATGCTGTACCGGGAGATGCGATACTTCTCTCCCCGGGAGCAACGAGTTTTGGGATGTTTCAGCATGAGTTCAAGCGGGGTGATGCCTTTAAAAGTTCCTGTCGAAAAATAACCGAGAGCTTAAAAAAACTTGAATTAATAAACAAACCGCTCTAAAGTCTTAAAAAGGGAGTATATATGAAAAAAGCTACACTATTGCTGGTTGCACTGTTTCTTTTTACAACCGGCCTATTCGCCTTTGACGGTTATGTGGATATTACTAATCAAACCGGATATACCATCTATTATGTCTATGTCAGTAATGAAAATAACGATTACTGGGGAGACGATATGCTCGGGGATGACTATCTGTACGATGGTGATACAAAGAGAGTGTACCTCTCCGGTCATCAAACATCTGTTTTTGACATCATGGTTGAAGACGAAGAAGGTGATACTTACAGCTTCTACAGTGTGGATGTGGAACAGACCGATGTCGTTGTATCCCTTGCGAATCTCGATGAAGACAGCAGCGGTGGATCTGTTGGAGAAGCGACTGTTAACGGCCCCGGGGGAGATTTTGACGGATATGTGGATGTTACCAACGACACCGGATATGCCATGTACTACCTGTATATAAAACAGAAGAGTAAGAGCTGGGGACCGGATCTTCTGGGAGACGATGTCCTTATGGATGGGGATACTTTTACAGTCAATTTAAACAACTTCCCCGGCAGTGTTTTTGACATACGTATCGAAGACGAAGAAGGGGATACCTACTCCTACTACGACACCGATGTACAGAGCGATGATGTGTATATCACATTGGACAATCTGGACTGATTCCCAAGCGAATGTCGGGATCATTCCTCGGCTTTCGCCTGCGGTACGACCCTTGTTTCGAATGAACGGAGGGAAAGCATTGTATCAGTAGAACCGCAGATCTGCCCTGATTCTACTGTAATACCATTCATTCAGACTTGAAAATCTCATAGTAAAAAAAGGCTATCTCCCTCAGAGGTTAGCCTTTTTTCATTGTTACTTAATTATTCTACAAACGACACTCCGGCTACTTACACTTACTCCATCCACAGGCGGGGCATGTAGCGCAGCCTTCCCGGAATACCAGACCTGTTTCACACTCGGGACAGCGTTTCTCCCCGGAAATCACTTCCTCACCTTCCTGTATATAGGTTTTAAGAACCCGGCCGGCAACCCGTTCAAAGTCGGTGAAGTGGGTATCTTTCTGCAGCTGTTTGATAATGAACTGCAGGGGGGTTCCATGACGAAGAGCCATTGAAACAAACCGGGCCAGAGATGCATTGGGAGTATCATAGACCGAAGTAAAATCCTCTAATACCAGCCTGGGATTCTTCTCTCCCATCACCAGGTCGTAACGGCCTTTTCCTACCTTCCGGACTATACCTTTGGTATATCCGTTGATATAAACCTCCTGATCGTCGGGAACATCAATCCAGAACACCTCATAAAGACTGCCGTTTAAACGACCTGTAATAACGATGTACTGCTTCCCCTGTACTTTCACCCGGTGAATATCACAGGGAAGCTCTGCCGGACGAGAAGGAGCTGTATCCCTGGAGATGGTTTCTTCTTCCGTTTTTTCCGAGTATTCCAGAATACCTTTCATGCTGCCCTGGGGGTTGAAGGTGGTAAATCCTTTTAAACCCTTGCGATAAGCGTATAAAAAAAGCTCCTTATACTGATCGAAAGTGGTATCCGGGGGAAGGTTCAGAGTTTTAGATATACTGTGATCGATATTTTCCTGAACAGCTGCCTGTAGATCGATTGAACGGTAGGGGTCGATATCCGCCGTGGTAACCATCCATTCAGGAGCTTTCTCTTCTCCGGTAATATCTTTCCATGCCAGCCATGCCGCATCGTAAATCGTTTCGGTTTTTACTTCCTCTCCTCTGCCGGTACGAATATTCCGGTCGTACTGCAGAGCGAAAGCTGGTTCTATACCGCTGGAACAGTTCTGTCCGATGGAAAGACTGATGGTTCCCGTGGGAGCAACCGTGTTCATCTGAATATTCCGTAAACCGAAATTCGCGATACTTTCCCTGATATCCTCAGGAAGCTTTCGGATAAAGGAAGCCTCCAGAATCTTTTCAGCATCGAAAGAGGGGAAGCTGCCTTTCTCTTCTGACAGCTCTGTGGAAGCACGGTAGCTGGCATCCCTCAGTGTTCGAGACATATCGGCGGCAAAGACGATCGATTCATCCGATCCATAGGTAATTCCCAGCATACTCATGGCTGTTCCCAGAGCTGTAAAACCCAGTCCAACCCGGCGCCACTGTTTTGAGAATGTTTCAATTTTCTCCAGAGGATAATCGGTTACATCCAGAACATCATCCAGAAAACGAATACCGGTTGCCACGGATTCGGCAAACAGGCCGTAATTAAAATCCGCCTCTTTAGTAAAAGGCTCGGAAACAAAGGAAGAAAGGTTCAACGCTGCAAGGCAACAAAGCGAATATGATGGCATCACCAACTCACCACAGGGGTTCACACGGTCCATTTTAAATGCCCAGTAACCGTTGTTGTAACGCTGCACTGTATCCGAATTGAAGATTCCCGGTTCATTGTGGATAAAGGCATTCTTAGCCAGCTTATCGTATAGATCCCTGGCTCTGACTGTCCGATATACTTTCCCGCCGAAACTCAAATCAAAATCGCCATCTCTCTCTACGGCAGAAATAAACTCATCGGTAATCTTCACAGAGATATTGAACTGGGTAAGCTCTTTATTCTTATCACCCTGTTTTACAGTAATAAACTCCTCTATATCCGGATGAGTGATATCCAGTAAAGCAATATGAGCACTGCGGCGCTGTCCGCCGGTCATAATTGTTTTTGCACTCTGATCGAAGATTCTCAGGAAACTGACAACTCCCGAAGATTCACCTCCCCGGGAAAGTGAATCACCTTTGGGCCGCAGTTTTGAGATATCAAATCCTACACCCCCGCCCATTTTACTGATAACAGCATCTTCACCGAGAGATTCATAGATATTTTCAAGAGAATCTTCAACATCAATGGTAAAACAGTTATTGTAGTTCTTCATGGGACTTGACGGTCTGGCATTGGCCAGGATACGACCCGCAGGTATGAAACGCCCGGAGACAATCTCGTTGTAAAAACGATCAGCAATCTCTTTTCTCAGGCCCTCAGCCTCAGCTGAAGCCACCTCGTCGGCAACACCGCGAAAGACAGTTTCCGGAGACTCCTCATCGTGAAGCATGTACTTTCTTTTGAAAATTTCCTCACTGATCGGTTGCTTAAACGTGAACTTCTTTTGAGTGGTAATAGACATATCCCCTCCTCCCAGAGTTATCATTGTGCCCCGACTGCATCGCCAATGACAAGCCGTTTTCAACAAAAAACACCACATATTGTGTTTTCAATAAACAGATTATCGGTATTAACACTATAGAAGATAAATGCTATCAATGCTTTTTTTTATACCTGAAGGAATTATGATGATGGATATTATTATAGAGCAGTGTTAAGCTTGAATTGTAGAGAGGTAAAAACAATGACCGGAAGAATCATCTGTGTCATATCAATACTGCTCGTTATTACAATGCCGCTGTATTCCGCTGAAAACAACGAGGTTTTCACGGTAACCAATGAAACCGGGTTTACTTTATCGGGTCTGTATATCAGCAATTTGGATTCAGAAGACTGGGAAAAAGATCTGCTTAAGGGAAATCCCCTGCTGAATGGTGAATCTCTGATAATTCCGCTGGCAAATCTCGAGTCTTTGTATATAAACGTCAGAGGCCGGGATGATGAAGGGGATACCTATACCGTATACGGCATTAATGCAGAAATTGATGATATAAGTATCACTCTGAACAATATCGATCCCGATTAATTGATACCAAATTCGGGAATGAACAAGTTCACTGCTCGCAAGTTCGCTTGGGAATAAACTCTGCTGGAGGAATCAGAATGAAAGCGGAAATATCAGGTGGACCGGCCTTCGCCCATGTCCATATCAACCTTGAAACCGGAGAATCAATTACAGCTGAAAGCGGAGCCATGCAATCCATGTCAGCCGATCTCGATATAAAGGCCCATCTGAATGGTGGGTTCTTTTCAGCTCTGGGTAAAAAATGGTTCGGTGGTGAGAGTCTGATGGCTTCAACCTTTTCAAACAACACCCCAGGTACCAGGAAAGTTACCCTGGCACAGCATGTTCCAGGAGAAATAAGACGTGTCGATCTGAAAGAAGGGGAAACCCTCTGCCTGCAGAGAGGAGCATGGCTGGCTTCCGCGGGAAAAGTAAAGGTAAAAACTGTCTGGGCCGGGTTCATTTCCATGTTTGCAGGTGAGGGTTTGATGAAACTCCTGGCTGTAGGCGGAACCAATGGAGGAAGCTTCTGGTACGGAGCTTACGGTGGGATAATTGAACGAGAGGTAGATGGAGAACTGTTTATTGATAACGGATTCCTTGTGGCCTATCAGAAGGACATGAAGCTGAAAATCGCTCTACCCGGAGGGCTTTTAACATCGATATTCAACGGGGAAGGATTTGTAACAAGAGTCGTTGGAAACGGTACAATATGGATACAGACCCGAAGTCTCAAAGGTCTTGCTGCCTGGCTCAACCCGAAGTTCCGGTAGAGAAGGAATAATATGAATGTTGAAATAGTACAAAAACCGGCATCAGCTGCAGCTCGTGTAAAGCTCAATCCCGGGGAGCATATTACAGCCGAAGGCGGCTCCATGATTGCCATGAGCGGTGATATGGCCGTAAAAACCACCACACATAAAAAAGAAGGCGGAAACCTCCTGAAAGGTATCGCCAGAACCCTTGCCGGTGAAGGAATCTTCATGAACCATTTTACCGCNGGTTCATCAGGGGGAGAGGTGATACTCGCAGCAAACCTGACAGGAGATATGGAGTCCCTAACGCTTAAAAAAGNCACANATCTCATGGTTCAGAGTGGCTCCTTCGTTGCTCATGAAGACAGTGTGGATATGAGTATCAGCTGGCAGGGAATGAAAAACCTCTTTTCAAAAGAAAGTTTTATCTGGTTGAAAATGTCAGGACAGGGGCTTGTTATTATCAACGCTTTCGGTGCTCTTTACCCCGTGGATGTCGACGGTGAATACATAGTGGATACAGGCAACATCGCGGCCTTTGAAGATACCCTGGAGTATAAGATTACCAGAGCAGGAAAGAGCCTGTTTTCATCCTTCCTCGGCGGAGAAGGACTGGTCAGCAGGTTTTCCGGAAAAGGAAGGATATGGTGCCAGACCCATGCAGACAGGGTTTTCGGAAAAAGCCTCACACCGTACCTTCGGCCGAAGAGCAAGTAGGAGAGCAGACTATGCAGACAGAGAAAACTGATTTCCCATATACCATTAAATCCTCACCGGACTATGCTTTTCTCAATGTTACAATCCCCTCGGGTAAAACCCTAAAAGCTGAAGCCCAGGCAATGGCAGCCATGGACACTTCCATCTCAATGAAAACGAAGATGAAAGGCGGCCTGAAGCGAATTATCAGCGGAGAAAAACTGTTTATCAACGAGTACAGTGCGGGAAACAAAGATGCGTACATCGGCCTTGCTCCCGGTACTCCCGGCGACATAGCCCATCTATATCTGGAGAATGAAACCGTCTTTGTACAAAACGGATCATTCCTGGCTTCTGGAACTGATATCTCCACAGGAATTGAGTTCCAGGGATTCAAAGGCTTCTTCTCCGGGGAGAAACTTTTTATGATACGCTGTAATGGTAATGGCGATTTGTGGTTCAACACCTACGGCGGACTGATAGAAATAGATGTTAACAACCAATACGTTGTTGATACCGGATATATCGTGGCCTTCACCGAAGGTCTGCAGTACAAAGTACAGCCTGTCGGAGGAATGAAATCACTTTTTTTCTCAGGTGAAGGGTTGGTTTGCCGGTTCAGCGGTGAAGGTAAAGTGTGGATACAAACCCGTCTTACACAAGGATTCGTCCGGTGGGCCAATGCTTTCCGCAGAGTGCAGAAAAAGAGTAACTGATACACAGTAAAATCATAAACAAGGATGTACAAATGTCACTGAATCCCGTAATTGAAAAACTTGGCCGCCCCATCCGCCTGGCCCTTATCG
>JGI24023J19991_10002690_pt1 | contig 12824 bp, 12 predicted proteins | sample Cruoilmetagenom1_FD_19991 | JGI IMG/M metagenome (IMG submission 19991)
CCTGTAGCAGTTTGACACGATCGGTCAGCTGATGTTTTTCAAGGTTTTCCTGAGCAATTTTCAATGCCACAGTCGAAATATCCAAGCCGGTCATCTGCCAATCCGGCAGTTCATGCGCCAGACTGATAACAATAGCACCGCTCCCGGTACCAACATCCAGAAGCTCTCCCTTGGTTCCAGCTCGCGCGAGGGCTTCCTCCACCAGAATTTCAGTATCAGCACGCGGGATCAGAACGGCTTCAGTCACTTTAAAATTTAACGACCAGAATTCAGTCGACCCGAGTAAGTATTGCAATGGTTCGCGCTGACCACGGCGTTTCACCAGTGGTCGGATCGTTTCAAGTTCCGCCGCAAGCAAGGGGCGGTCATAGTTAAGATAAAGACCAACCCGATCCAGGTTCAGAACATGTGCTAACAGTAGCTCTGCATCAAGACGCGGATTGTCAATTCCTTTTCCGCTGAAAAAATCGGTCGTCCAGCGCAATAGTTTTAGCAGAGTCCAGGTTTCGCTCAAATGCTAGCCTTCCTGCTGACTCATCTGAGCGGCCTGTTGATCCGTAATCAGAGCATCAATAATTTCATCAACATCGCCCTGCATGATGGCATCCAACTTATAGAGGGTCAATCCGATGCGGTGGTCGGTACAACGTCCCTGCGGGTAATTATAGGTGCGGATTCGCTCACTTCGGTCACCACTGCCAACCTGACCTTTACGGTCAGCGGCCATTTCAGCTTGCTGCTCTGCCAACATCTGATCATAGATCCGCGACTTCAACACCTTTAGAGCTTGTGCCTTATTTTTATGTTGTGATTTACCATCCTGACAGGAAACGACCACGCCAGTCGGGATATGGGTTAAACGGACTGCCGATTCGGTCTTATTGACGTGCTGACCACCAGCTCCTGAGGCACGATAGAGATCAACTCGCAAATCAGCAGGTTTGATATCGATATCGACATCCTCAACTTCGGGAAGGACAGCAACTGTGCAAGCTGAGGTATGAATACGTCCTTGAGTTTCAGTATCAGGAACTCGCTGCACCCGGTGCGTTCCACTTTCAAATTTAAGCCGGGAGTAAACCCGCTCACCGCTGATTAAAGCAATCACCTCTTTGAAACCACCCCCATCGGTCTCCGAGGCACTCATCATCTCAACCTTCCAATGGTTGCGATCGGCATAGCGACTATACATGCGGAACAGATCAGCAGAAAACAATGCCGCCTCATCACCACCGGTTCCAGCACGAATCTCCAGGATAATATTTTTATCGTCATTAGGGTCTTTGGGGAGTAACAGCAAGCGCAACTGTTCTTCTATTTCAGTCTGCTGCTGTTCCAGTTCCGGGAGCTCTGCCTTAGCCAATTCCTTCATCTCCGGATCGCTGTCCTGCAACAGTTCCCGATTACCTTCAATATCGTTACAAACTTGTTTATACTGACCGTAAACCGTGACCACTGCAGATAAATCGGAATGCTCTTTAGCCAATTCACGATAGCGATTCTGATTAGAAGTCACACTGGGATCAGAAAGCAGCCCTTCAACTTCACGAAAGCGGTCAACAACATCTTCCAGATTTGCAAACATAGGAATCTTTCAATCTAGAAACTGTAGTTGGGCACGGAAAAGGCGGGTAAGATGTTGGTGTGCATAGTGAAACAGAAAAATTTGTAGTCACCTTATTGGTGATGAGAAGTTTTTCTGTTTTGCTAGGTGCATCAAGAGTTTACCTGTACTTTCGTGATTCAACTGTAGTTTCTGGGTTTAAATATTACGCAAAAAAAAAGCGGCCCCATCGGGCCGCTTTTTTCAATTTTACCCGATTATTTCTGGGCGTACTTTTTGCGGAAGCGTTCGATCCGACCTGCGGTATCGATCAGCTTCTGCTTACCGGTGTAAAACGGATGGCACGCAGAACAAATTTCTGTATGAATCTCCCTGCCGAGAGTCGAACGGGTCTCAAAAGTGTTCCCGCAATCACAGCGAACGGAGCATACTTCATACTTGGGATGGATACCTTCTTTCATCTTCTTTTCTCCTTAGCGACCTGGCTTTTGTACAGGTCTATAGTATTTGCGTCAAACAAACCAGCTAAATATCACTTTTAACTGTTTTGAGCAAGCAAAATCATCCAACAGAACTATAGATGGTTCTTGACACATTAGTGATTCTTTATACACCAAATGGCTAAGCAAAAAATTCGTCCTGCAAGGCACGGTGCTTTTTCAAGGGTGAAGGCATACATACGTATGTCGAGATCTTGAAAAAGTGCCGTAACACCGCAGGTCGTATTTTTTGCAACGCCATTATTGGTTCATTGAATCGAGGAACTCCTGATTGGTCTTTGTTTCAGCCATTTTTTCCAGCAGAAATTCCATAGCATCAACAGTATTCATCGAGGAGAGAACCCGGCGCAAAAGCCAGATACGCTGCAACTGCTCTGCATTCAACAACAGATCCTCTTTTCTGGTTCCTGAGCGGTTAATATCCATCGCCGGGAAAGTCCGCTTGTCTGCCAAACGTCGATCCAGATGCAGTTCCATGTTACCGGTCCCCTTGAATTCCTCAAAGATAACCTCATCCATTTTACTGCCAGTATCAATGAGTGCCGTCGCAATAATTGTTAAGCTACCCCCCTCTTCAATATTTCGTGCGGCACCAAAGAAACGTTTTGGTTTATGCAATGCGTGGGCATCGACACCGCCCGAGAGAATCTTACCGCTGGAGGGGATAATTGTGTTGTAAGCACGGGCAAGACGGGTGATGGAATCAAGCAAAATTACCACATCACGCTTATGTTCCACCAAGCGACGCGCTTTTTCAATGACCATTTCTGCAACCTGAACATGACGGTTAGCCGGCTCATCAAAGGTTGAAGAGATAACTTCACCATCGACGTTGCGCTGCATGTCGGTCACTTCTTCCGGCCGCTCATCAATCAACAGGACAATCAGATAGGCTTCAGGGTGATTTGCAGAAATTGAGTTAGCGATATTCTGCAACAGAACCGTCTTACCAGTTCGCGGTGGCGCGACAATCAAGCCACGCTGACCTTTGCCGATCGGAGCAACCAGATCAATTACCCGGGTTGCTTGATTGTCTGCTGTCGTTTCCAGTACCAATCTCTCATCAGGAAATAAAGGGGTGAGGTTATCAAAGAAAGTCTTCTCCCGCATTTTTGCCGGATCTTCAAAGTTAACTTCCGCGACCTTTAGCAGAGCGAAATAGCGTTCACCCTCTTTCGGTGGTCGGATCTGCCCAGCAACGGTGTCACCGGTGCGCAAGGCAAAACGCCGAATTTGGGATGGCGAAATATAAATATCATCAGGACCAGGTAGATAGTTGGCATCTGGAGCCCGCAAAAAACCAAAACCATCCGGCAGAATTTCCAACACCCCTTCACCGTAGATTGCTTTCTTCTGCGCAGCAGTCGCCTTAAGAATCGAATAGATCAGATCCTGACGGCGCATTCCACCAATCTCGTCCAGTTTAAGCTCTTTGCCGAGAGTAATTAATTCGGTCATTTTAGTTTGTTTCAGGTCTTTCAAGTTCATAAATGTACTCCAGCCCTCCATTTAAAGGGCGTACGCAGAAGCCACGACTGGTCTTCTGCAGATAAAAAAGGGGGATAAAACCTATCTACTTTTACAAATATCGAAATCGTTGGCTTCCTATAAGGCAACAAATTGTTGCACTTGAGAAAAACAGATCAGTGTTGAGGCAGGTGTAATATCTATGTATTTTTTTTATAGCTTATAGTTAACTTAGAACTCTTATTTCAGGCAGCAATATTTCTTGATTGGTTTGATCAGAATCTTATTTGAGGAAATATATTTTAAAACCTGCACCAGCAGGTAATAGAGCGGGTAGGCGCTTTACTAAAGTCGCTTTTACCCGCTTTATCTTTCTATGTCAACCTTGAAACGTAAAAATCAGCTTTTATCCCTGATTACAGCTTGATGATCTTGNGAAAACTAATCAGATGGCTAAGCAAAAATTTCGTCCCACAAGNCGTAGCGGTTTTGCGGGGNTGAAGGCATACAAGTTGTATGTCGAGATCTGAAAAACTGCTGCAACACCGTGGGGCGGACTCTTTGCGNCGCCATTAAGCTTTACTGTAAAGAGTCAAGCAGGCTCGGGCTGATTCCAGAAGTGATCTCGGAAAACAGATTTTTATACATCCCCGGGAGTCTAGACACCCCATCTTTGTCAGGATCTTCATCCAATACTTGTTCGATTCCTGACAAACTGACATTTTTTACCCGCACCAGGTCGGTTCGATTGAAGTAAGCCTCATCAAAGTCCGCATACTGCAGCACCAGGGCCTGAAAGCTTTCCTTTCCGGCCAGTTGCCACAGAATTTGGCCATTACGATCGATGACAGCCGCGGTGGCCCGAACATCATTATAGCGAGTTGTCAATGTTTCCAGTTTTGTCCGCGAACGTCGGGTTTCCTCAATTTTCTCACCAGAAAAAACCACCAGCAGCACAGCATCAACCACGTTCTGTCGGGCTATCTCAGAGACGGTGGCAACATCGAAAGCATAACCTTGCGGCCACCCGGATTCATCATGAGGACTTCCAGCACTTAAAAGTGAAAGGGCGGTCAATTCCGGACTGGCCGACAGCGCACGGACATCAAAATATCCCTTCTTTTTTTTCAATTGTTCAACCAAAAATTCATGTTTCCCACTGGTTGAACGAGCCAGCATATCAAACAAGATATCTTTTTCTGGATAGGTTAAGGGACTATTGTAGTCAACCATAAGGGGTAAAACACCCAGCACCTGAACCCGGGTCTGATACTCCTGCTTTGGAATCTGATACTTGCCGCTAGCACAACCGGAAAGAAAAATAATTAACAAGCCACAGAACAACCACTTTTTCATCTCAAACCTCCTGAATTCTTTTCAATTGATGATAATTTGATGCCCTCGCAAAAATGAATCAGATGGCTAAGCAAAAATTTCGTCCCACAAGGCGTAGTGGTTTTTCAAGGACGAAGGCATACACATGGTATGTCAAGGTCTTGAAAAACCGCTGCAACACTGTGGGGCGGACTTTTTGCGACGCCATCATAAGATAAAGGTAGCAGAAGTTTCCCCAGTGTGAAAGCTTAGCATTCAAGAAAAACTGATTTGACGGTTTTCTGCGGGAATTCTTTCTACGTGATAATTCTCCCGCCCCCAGCAAAGCAGCTCAGCCGGAGCCGCATTAAACATTTCTTCCGGTGGTGATTGATTTAAGAAATCCAGCGCCCGCCAAAGCATATTTGCACCATTTTCCCGGGTAATCAAACCAATGTCCCCATTCCGCTTGCTCAATTTCTTATCATTATCCCCAAAAGCCAGTGGCAAATGAAAATAATCAGGGGAAATGGTATTAAGACAGTGATAAAGGTAGATCTGCCGAGGAGTTGATGAGAGCAGATCAGCGCCACGAACTACTTGCGTAACCCCGGCGTCAATATCGTCAACAACCACGGCCAGTTGGTAGGCAAACAACCCATCAGCACGATGGAGAACAAAATCGCCGACCTCTTTTTCCAGATTTTGCTTCAGTTCCCCGAAGATCCCATCGCGAAAGATAATATCTTCATCTGGAACACGTAACCGCATTGCCCGTTCAGAACGACTCCCACGAATCCCTTCCCGGCACGTACCAGGATAGACAGGCCCTTCTTCTCCCGGATGCGGGGCGCTGGCTAAAATTTCCCGGCGGGTGCAACTACAGGCAAAAACCCGTTCTTGCTCACGTAGCTGNTCCAGAACCTGCTGGTAACGTGCAAAACGGTGACTCTGGTAGATAANTTCACCATCCCATGCAAAACCCAATTGTTCCAGAAGTCGCAGCATGGTATCNGCAGCCCCGGGAACAACCCGCGGCGGATCAAGGTCCTCAATCCGGATCAACCACTTCCCCGCACAACATTTTGCCTGCAGATAGCTGCCTAATGCAGCCAGCAGGGTGCCAAAATGAAGAGGCCCAGTGGGACTGGGGGCAAAGCGCCCAATAACAGGCGGAACCCATTGATTTCGTTGTAGCTGATCTTTTATTTGATTGTCCATTGCCGCAGATGATGCAACCTTAAATAATCAACTGTCAAGCCAGCTGATTATTTAGATAAGCAGTAAAGAGAGCATTGACAATACATTTGCGTTCAGTGTATTCATTACTTGAAAAGTTATCTTTAGGAGGTCAAAGTGGTTATCACACGCGCAACAGAATATGCCGTCAGAACAGTTATCTTTTTAGCTCAGCAACCAAAGAATGACATCGTATTAAAAAAAGATATCTGCCGCACTCAGGAAGTGACTCCGGCGTTTTTAACAAAAATTCTGCAACCGCTGATTAAAGCAGGAATTGTCAATTCACAGCGTGGTGTCGGCGGGGGATTTCTCTTGGCCAAAGATCCCAATGAAATCACCATGCTTGATATTCTTCAAGCAGAAGAAGGGCAGTTAAAATTGAACCATTGTCTCGTTGATGCAGATTTCTGCCACCGAGATGCTTACTGTTCAGCCCACGAAGTCTGGCACGATGCACAGCATGAAATGGCCGAAGTTTTGAAACGCTATAGTGTTGCTGATCTGGTTCGCAGGGAAAAAGAAAAATTAGCATTCCTGAATAATAAAATCGCTTAAAGACTGAAATCATCAAGATTATCGAAAAAGGGGCCCAGGATTACCTGTTGCCTCTTTTTTAATCGCTGACCCCCTGGCATAAAAAAACCCTGGACTCCAGGAGGGATTAGGATATCCAGGGTAAAGCAGAAGGCTGCCACAGCCTCCTGTAAAATAACGAATCTCTAGTCTTATTCTACTACGTCATTAAACCCCGTCAAATGTTCACTGAAATTAATTCTACTTAAGATTTTCCTCCGGATAGGCATTGATATGATGAACGGTTAAATCAGCACCGGCAAATTCTTGATCCTCATTTAAGCGGAACCCACTTATCTTATCGATCGCCTTGTAAACAACATAACTTGTGGCCAATGCGTAACCAACGGCCAGCAAACTACCGATCAATTGAGCCATAAAGGAAACACCCCCCAACCCACCCAAAGCACTTGAACCAAAAATTCCCGCAGCGATCCCACCCCAGGAACCAACGACACCATGGAGAGGCCAGACCCCGAGAACATCATCAATTTTCAATTTTTCCTGTTCAAACTGAAATCCATAGACAAAAATCAGTGAGCCAATTCCACCGACAAAAAAAGCACCAATCGGATGCATCAGATCGGAACCGGCACAGATAGCAATCAATCCAGCTAATGCGCCATTATGGACAAACCCTGGGTCATTTCTGCTCGCTACCAGAGCAAACAAAACTCCACCAACCATCGCCAACAAAGAATTGACTGCAACCAACCCGGAAACACCCTGTAGGGATTGGGCACTCATGACATTAAAACCAAACCAGCCTATTGCTAAAATCCAGCTTCCCAGAGCGAGAAATGGGATATTACTCACTGGAATTGCCCGGCTTCTGCCCCGTACAAAACGCCCCATGCGTGGTCCAAGAATAATAATCGCGGGCAAAGCCAACCAGCCACCGATGGAATGCACCACCACGCTGCCAGCAAAATCATGAAATGGGGCACCGAATGTCGATGCGAAAAAGCCCTGCAGTCCAGCACTGTTTTGCCCCCAGATCAGAGACTCAAATAGCGGATAGGAAACACCAGCAAAAATTCCTCCGGCCACAACTTGTGGCCAGAACTTAGCCCGTTCAGCAATCCCTCCAGAGATAATTGCAGGAATACACGCAGCAAAGCAAAGGAGAAAAAAGAACCGCACTAATTCAAACCCCTGATTGTCTCCGAGCAATCCAGCGGCAGAGGTATAAAAATGGATTCCGTAGGCGATAGGATAGCCGATAAGAAAATAGACGACCGTTGACACAGACCAGTCGGAAAGGATTTTCACAAAAGCATTCACCTGATTCTTCTGGCGAACCGTGCCAACTTCCAGAAAAGCAAATCCTGCGTGCATGGCAAACACCATAACGGCTCCCAGCAAAAGAAATAATACGTCCCCACCATGCTGCAGGGTTAAAAGTGACACTTCCATCGATCAGACCTCCTCGTCAGACACATAAGACCCACGCCATCGTGAGGCCAATTAAATAGGAATGGTTAAACTATTCAATTGCCATGCCGTTATGTGAAAGGTTGATTTAAGGGATTTTTGAATAAAATGACCTCATTGCGTGCTCAAAAAATAAACACGCCTGCCTTTTTTTTAATCACAACCCACAAAGAAAAGTCCGCTGGACTCGTGGGACAATTGACAAATCTCTCATTGGTAAGCTAGAGTCGCCTAACAAATGAAACAAGAACAACGTCTTTATCCAGAGTGGTGGAGGGAGAAGGCCCTTTGAAGCCACGGCAACCAACATTCCTTTGAGTAAAAAGGAAACAGTCGGTGCCAATTCCTGCCCTGTAGAAAAACTGCCTCAGGGACAGATGGGGACGGTCCTGAGGTACAAGATAATCACTGTATCCACAAGGCCCTTTCCTGAAACTGGAGAGGGCTTTTTTGTTGCCACTTGTCATAGGGGATGTAGTTTGGATAACAGCATCGGTATTGTGACCACAAAATATGCAGATTTTGATGTCGAACTGCAGCTCGAAAGTGGTCGATTGCTGGGCCCCCTGACCTTAGCCTACGAAACCTACGGAGAACTAAACCAGGACGCATCTAACGTCATTCTGGTCACCCATGCCTGGACTGGTAACGCCCACGCAGCCGGTCTCCATACTGAGGAAGATCGCAAACCCGGATGGTGGGACAACATGATCGGCCCGGGAAAAGTTCTCGACACCGATCGCTACTTTGTCCTCTGTAGTAACACCATTGGTTCCTGCAACGGTTCGACCGGACCAACAAGTATTAACCCCCGCACCAAGCGCCCTTACCGCCTCAGTTTCCCTGTTCTTATGGTCCGCGATATGGTTCGCGCGCAGAAGTTACTGATTGACTACCTTGGCATCAAATCTCTGTTCTCAATCGTTGGCGGTTCTATGGGAGCAATGCAGGCCATCGAGTGGGCGATCCATTTCCCAGAAATGGTTCGTTCTATTGTCCCCATAGCCGGAACCGGGCGCACTTCACCCATGGCGATTGCTTTAAACGCATTGGCACGGCAAGCGATTTACAATGATCCTCTGTTTAAAAAAGGAAATTATCAGCCAGAACACCCCCCTGCGGACGGCTTGGCTTTAGCGCGAGCGGTAGGACATATCTCATTCTTATCAGATACGTCGATGCAGTTAAAATTTGAGCGTCGGTTTTCGGTGCGGGACGGGATGTTCGATTTTTTCGGCAAGTTTGAAATTGAGCGCTACCTTGATTACAACGGTAAAAACTTTGTCGATCAGTTTGATACCAATTCATTCCTCTACCTGGCAAAAGCTCTTGATCTCTACGATGTTGCCTGGAACTTTGATTCAATCAGCGAAGCCTTGGAGAGAATCAGCTGCCAGTCCCTCTGGTTCGCATTCACTTCTGACTGGCTCTATCCCCCGCAGCAAACTGAAGAGCTGGTAGACGAATTAAAACGGCAGAACAAATCGGTCAACTACCATTTAATTGATTCGGATTACGGTCACGATTCGTTTCTGGTTGAACCGGAGAAGTATATTCCACTGTTAAAAGAGTTTCTGAAGCGGGTAGATTCACCGTTCCCCAAATAGTCACACGCGTTCTCATTCTGGAAACACCCTCCCTACTCTTTATCAAACAAATCCAACTGCTTAAACTTCAGAACTTCCGATTTAAACGGGCGAGGTTGAAACCGGGGGCAATCGAGCATGATAATGCTATCAGGCTGCTTACATTGTCGGATACAGCGCCGACAGAGCTTGTTAAACTCAAATTGATTCTTTTCTGCCATGGCAACCTCTTGCAGCAGAACTCAACCTGCCACACTTTCCAATCAACTATTGTCTGTTACTTAAATAAAGTGCTAAATTACCTCGTCAATTACAACTTATTTGTTTCCCTAACGGCTTCACGATGCAGGAAGAAACTCTCAAAATAACTGTTCTCGGTTCCGGTACCAGTACCGGTATCCCGGTGATTGGCTGCCGCTGTGCGGTCTGCCTTTCTGATCATCCCCGCAACCAACGGACCCGCTGCAGCGCACTGCTCAGTTATGGAAAATACAATATTCTGATCGATACCTCAACTGATCTGCGCCAACAAGCGTTGCGCGAGGATATTCGTCGCGTCGATGCCGTCTTTTATACCCACAGTCACGCCGACCACTTACATGGTATCGATGACCTGCGGGGTTTTAACCTGCGTTCGCAGCAACCGATCCCCCTTTATGGTGCGGAACAAACGTTAGAGACAATCCGCAACAGTTTCGGCTATATCTTTGATAAGTCGGTGCCTTACAGCTATATTCCACGCTTGGAACTTCATCCTATTGACCAGTCAATTCAGTTATTTGGTCTAGAGATTACTCCGATTCCGATGCTACACGGGCAGATGCAGACCTTTGGCTATCGCTGTGGACCTTTTGCCTATTTGACCGATTGTAATGCTATTCCACCAAGTTCCCTGGATCTTCTGCATGGTTTGGAGTTACTGATTCTTGATGGATTACGCTTTACTCCGCACAATACCACTTTAACATCCCTCAGGCAATTACCATGGCGCAAAAAATCGGGGCAAAGCAAACGCTACTGACTCACCTCAGCCATGAAGTTGATCACCCGGTTCACGATCAACAGCTTCCTGACGGTATCAATTTGGCTTATGACGGCCAACAATTCACTTTTGAACTAATTCAGAAAAAATGAAATTAATAATATTATGAACACTGAACTTAGATTACATGGGAAAATAAATAATGAGATAGAGTATTTTGCGACTGCTGCTGGTTGCAGGACGGCTCATCATCACTTTTTCCAGATGGTCGACCAAAATCTGCGTTTTTTTGCCCCGGGAAGCGAACTTATTCTCAGCCCAACAGGATTACGCCAGACAGGAACCGGTGGAACATTTTGTGAGTATATGTTTGGTGTAGATCAACCGGTCTCAGATTTGAGCAAGGGAGGTATCTTTAACCGCCTGATGCTCCTTGGAGCCAGATATAACCAGGACGGACAGCTGGAAATCAGTGCGCAGAACCATACCGAGCAAAGTTATGAGGATGTTTTTCTCCAAGGACACGCCGTTGATAATTATTTCTTTTTTGTCAATGGATTAACAGATGCGACGCACCGTTCACGTCAGGAACAGATCCTCCGCTATCTTGGAAAAACTCTCAAACGGATTTCCAATCTCAACCGCCAGGATGACTCTCAGCTAGCAGAATCGTTACTCGCTCAACTGCCGGAACAGTGCACAGTCTATCTGATCCGGTTATCCGATATCAACCATCGTCATTTTCAACAAGAGTTCCAAACCCTCTATTATAAAGATCGCTCCATCTCCAACAACACCCATACAGCTCTCAAGGATCTGGCAGACAACCTGGGGCTTGATCCCTACCAGCGAGAACGAATTCGTATTGATGTGATGTACCGACATCGTGATAACTACCGGATTATTGACGATTATAAAAAAGTCTTGATCGAATGTTATCAGCAGGGGGATATCAACCGGCAACAGCATGCTCGACTGACGCGGTTAAAAACCCTCGCATTACGTAATGAAATCCCCGCAGCTCTATTGACAGCACTCGATGATAAATTAAAAGCGGAAGTCAGCAGCATTATCCACGAGCCTGAATACACTGCAATTACCAGAGATATCCTGCATGATTTGCTACTGCGTAAGGGAATTAGCAGACGGGACATGATCCAGCTACTGTTTGCTAAACAACATGCCCGGCGCAATCATGATCACAGCTTTGAAAAACTCCTATTGGAAACTGGACAGCTCTTCGACGAACAAATCCGGGAAGGGGCTCCGCTATCTCTATTGGAAGACTTTTCCTATATCATTACCTTTTTTGATCGTTACGATAGCACCTCAACCAACATCAGCCAGATTGCTTTCATGGAAAGTTACCGGCCAACGGAAGAGCTGCTCCGCAGTCTGCTGAATAGTCGTCAAGAATTCAGCAAGCTGGTAAAAGGGCTGTTTGACAAACTATTTTTTGAAGATATTATCATTAATCGTTATTTGGGACGTTTTGGCCGGCAGAAACTACTGTGTCTCAAAAAAGGGCTTGAGGAAATTGCCGCGGGTGTTTCTACCATAAAGAGGTTAACTGCCGAGTTGAAGATAATCGACAACGAGGAGAAGCTCTACAACGTTGTCCTGAGCCATGCCAAAGACCACATTCGCACCCGCTATTCACGTTACAATACCAGAGTTGAACAAAATGAATTATGTAATGAATTAAATGATGAGCTACTGGTACGTGGCATTGTCGGTAAGCCTCTGAACCCGGAACTATTTCACACTGTGATTCATGACATCAAAAAGGAAGCACTCTACCTACGCCAGCTGCTTCCTGAAATTATCGCTAATAATAATGTCGATTTACGTAATGATTTTTTAGTCAACAGCGGTCTTGATCATTTCTATATTGAAGAACTGGAACGAGAATATTTCACCCTGAACCGTCTTGAACCGGAACACTTACAAAGGCTCAGATCGGGAGCACTTTAGATTTCAGAGGGATCCACTATGGCAACCCCAGACCTGCAACAGATTCGTAATTTCGGCATTATCTCCCATATTGATGCCGGGAAAACCACCGTATCGGAACGGATTCTGTTCTACGCCGGAGAAATCCATAAAATGGGCGAAGTCCATGATGGACTGGCGGTGATGGACTGGATGGAACAGGAGCAGGA
>JGI24023J19991_10002692_pt1 | contig 12820 bp, 8 predicted proteins | sample Cruoilmetagenom1_FD_19991 | JGI IMG/M metagenome (IMG submission 19991)
AAGTCAAGCTCCCAAAGCTGCTCATCCTGTTCGAAGGGGAGGGAAAGGCGGGTCGCTAATTGTTGTGCAAACTCGGCACAACGAATGGCAGGTGAACTGATAATGGTATCCCAGGGACGGTGTTCACCAATGGTATTTTCCAGTTGTTGCCATCCCTCGCTGGTTAGCGGGTCATCCGTACGACCGCGAAAGATGAGCTGACCACCCCGAGGTTCACCATGACGTAGCAAGTCGATGATTATTTCATTTTTGTGAATCATTTTTTTCTGACACATGGGCTTGTGCAAAAGTGGCCATATTATTATGTAGCAGACAAGCCGTGCGTAGCAATGGCATCGCAATAGCGGCACCACTGCCTTCTCCCAGGCGCATACTCAGATCAAGAACAGGTTTAGCCTGGAGGGCTTGAATGATTTGTGCATGGCCGGGTTCAGCAGAGGCATGCGCAAAAATAAGCCAGTCGATAACACTCGGTTGAATACGGACAGCGACCAGTGCCGCACTACTGGCAATAAACCCATCGACCAGAGCCGGGATACCCATTTGTGCGCAGGCGATATAGCATCCGACCATACCTGCAATTTCAAATCCGCCCAGTCTTCTCAGGACTTCCATGGGTTGATCAAGATGATCATGATGATAGGCGAGTGCACGATCGATTATTTCAATTTTATGGTTGACGCCAGATTGATCAAGTCCGGTTCCCGGTCCTGTTAAGCGCTCGGCGGGCAGCTTCAGTAAGGCGCAAGCCAGTGCAGTGGCCGAGGTGGTATTGCCTATCCCCATATCCCCTGCGATGACGATCTCTGCCTGTTCCTGGTGTGCGTGTTCAGTGGCTTGCTTTCCGGCATTGAGGGCGGCGCTTAGTTGTCTGGAATCCATGGCGGGTTGTTGTAAAAAATTAGCGGTACCACGGCCGATGGAGATATCAGTCACGCCCTCTAAAGGTTCCGGGGTAGTGACGGTACCCATATTGATGACCTTAAGTGTGGCCCCGTGTTCGCGCGCCAAAACGCTAATGGCCGCTCCACCATGGGAAAAATTACGGATCATTTCAACGGTGACCGATTGTGGAAAGGCTGAAACGCCTTCCTCTGCAATGCCATGGTCTGCAGCGAAAACAATAATGTGCAATTGTTGCAGTTGCGGGTGGATGTTGCCTTGCATCGCTGCCAGTTGAACAGCCAGGTCTTCCAGTACGCCGAGCGCACCAGGTGGTTTGGTCAGCATGGCTTGATGCTGCAATGCCTGTTGACGGCAGTTTTCATCTAAGGCCTTTGCAGATATGTTTAACCAGTCAGATGTCATGCATGGTGTCCTTTTAGTGTTTGTGCCAGACCGGCAGTGATCAGGTAGACGTTATGACAGTGTTGCGCGAGCTGCTGGTGCAGCAAGCCGGCCTCATCGCAAAAGCGACGAGATAATGCTCCAAGCGGGACGACGCCCATACCAGTTTCATTGCTGACTATGATGACTTGTCCAGGTGCGTCACTCAGGGCATCAAGAAAGGATTGTCTTTCTTGTTGAAAAGTCGATTCATCGTCCAGGCATAACAGGTTAGTCAGCCATAAGGTAAGGCACTCGATTAACAGGCATGTATCGTCACCCGCGTGCTGCTCGATAATCTTTCCCAGTTTTAGCGGCTCCTCAATTAGACCCCAGTCATTATGACGTTGCTGCCGATGAGCACGTATTCGTGCTTTCATCTCATCATCTTGTGCAGTGGCAGTGGCTATATAGATAACACTTAAGCCGCAGTCGCGGGCACGTTGTTCGGCAAAACGGCTTTTACCGGACTTGATGCCGCCAATGATGAGTTCCTTCATGCTGTGTCGCCTGTTGATAGTGTCAGTGTCATTTATAATCCCAGCAATTTATCAATGAATGCCATATCCAGATGTTGTTCAATCTCATCGGCCAGTCGCTGCAGTGATTGTTCACGAATCTGTGGGTAATTGATGCTGATTGCTTGTTCGACTCCGGCCCATTGTAGTAGGGCATTGCAGGCCTCGGTCGATTCAAACAAACCATGAAAATAACTTCCCATAATCTGACCGTCACCCGAGATCGCGCCATCGTTGCGATCGGATAATTTGATGGCAGGCCGGTTTAATGCGCTGCCCGCCGTTGTGCCGGCATGGATCTCATAACCTGAAACATTCTCATTATTTAAACACAAGCTGCCACTGACATTATGCAGTTGTTTGTTTTTTTCCAAGGTGGTTTGCATGTCAAAAAAACTCAGACCAGCACAACTGCCCGCAGAGCCTTCAATGCCATGGGGATCATGGATAGACTGTCCCAGCATCTGGAAGCCACCACAGATGCCTAGTAATTTTCCGCCATAACGTAAATGTTTGTGGATGGCCTTTTCCCATCCTTGTGCGCGCAACCATTCCAGGTCGGCACGTACGTTCTTGCTGCCAGGAAGAATGATCAGGTCGGCTGCAGGAACAGGCGCATCAGGCGCAATAATATTTAAAGCGACCTGCGCATGCAGGCGTAAGGGATCAAGGTCGGTATGGTTACTAATACGGGGTAGTGCCGGTACGATGACACGCAAGGCCTGTTGTTCAGTATGGTTACGGGTGTCGCAGGGCAAGCTGTCTTCCGCTTCAATATGGAGTCCGTGAAGGTAGGGCAGGACACCGGCGACCGGTTTTTGAGTATAAGTTTCCAGCCAGTCGAGTCCCGATTGCAGCAGACTGATATCACCACGAAAGCGATTAATGATACTACCTCTTATACGCTTCTGCTCTGTTTGACTGAGCAGGGCAATAGTGCCGGTGATATGTGCGAATACACCACCACGATCGATGTCAGCTATCAAAAGCACCGGGCAGTCGACGGCTTCAGCGAAACCCATATTGGCAATATCATTGTCACGCAAGTTAATTTCCGCAGGACTGCCCGCGCCTTCGACGAGGATGATGTCATAATTTTGTTGTAAGCGTTTATATGAACTCAATACCGCTTGCATGGCGATGGCCTTATAGTCATGGTAGAAGCGAGCATCCATGTCAGCGGCCACTTTTCCATGGATGATGACCTGCGCACCCGTGTCCGAATTAGGTTTTAGTAACACCGGGTTCATGTCGGTATGTGGCTCCAGGCCAGCTGCCTGCGCCTGCACTGCCTGGGCGCGACCGATCTCACCACCATCGATTGTCACGGCACTATTCAGTGCCATGTTTTGGGGTTTGAAAGGGGCGACTTTAATACCGCGTCGGGCGTAGACGCGACAGAGTCCGGCGACCAGTGTTGTCTTGCCAGCGTCGGAGGTGGTGCCCTGTATCATTAATGTACGTGAGTTCATGATGGTTACGATGCAGGCAGGTTGTGCGCCGGGTAAGAACAGAAATCAGCCGGTGTTTGTGCGCCAAGGTTTATAATTCAATTCCTTTTTGTGCCTTAACACCTGCTTTGAACGCATGTTTTATTTCACGCATCTCGGTCACCGTATCGGCCATGTCGATCAATTGTTGTGCAGCCCCGCGGCCGGTGATAATCACGTGCTGCATGACAGGCCGGTTATTCAGGCTTTGCAAAACATCGTCCACAGACAAATAGCCATATTTGAGCACAATGTTGAGTTCATCGAGAATGACCATATCGATATCCTCATCGGCTAACAATTCAGCGGCTTTTTTCCATGCAAGCCCGGCAGTTTGGATATCTTGTTCTCGGTCTTGTGTTTCCCAGGTGAAGCCTTCACCCATGACCGAATAGTCGACATCGTCGAATTGGCGAAAGAAGGGTTCCTCTCCTGTGGAAAAGGAACCCTTAATGAATTGCACGATACCGACCTTCATGCCATGCCCCAGTGCACGGGCGGCCATACCAAAGGCGGAACTGCTCTTGCCCTTGCCATTACCTGTCAGGATAATAACAATGCCACGCTCCTCAGTCGCTGATTCGATCGATTTATCGACAATCGCCTTTTTGCGTTGCATGCGTTGTTGGTGTCGATCATTGACTGAATTATCGCTCATCTCAACTATCCTCGTTGTGTTTGGGACTGATCAGGTTATGGATTTTTTGGTTGATAGCGCAGCGTTAGCCAGAAGTCACCTTTGGGTTGGTTGTAGAAAGAGGCTGTCTCGTAGTCTTTGTTGAAAATATTCTCGATACGCGCCTGTATTAACCAGTCTCTGGCAAATTGATATGCCGTTCTCACGTCCACTGTAGTATAGCCTTTAATCTTGCGTGTATTGGCAATGTCGTCGTAGGTACTACTGCGGGTGCGTAAGGACAGACCCGTACTCAACTTGCCATAATCACGGTCCAGGTTGATGTTCAGTGACTGTTTAATTCGTCGAGGTAATTCATTGCCTTGATTGCTGTCAGATGACCTGTTTTCAGTATCCAGCAAAGTCAGGTTGGCATTGATGTCCCATTTTGCCAGGCGGGTTTGAAGTCGTGTTTCAATTCCTCGCATCAACGCTGAATTGATATTGGCAGCGGCGGCAATAGCCGGATCCGCATCATATACGATTTGATCATCGACCTTGGTTTGGTAAAGCATGATGTCCCAACGACCCCAGCTTGAATGTCCCTTGATACCGGCTTCAACGGTTCTGGAGGATTCCGGTTTCAGGTTGATGTTGCCAAAAAACGGGAAATACAGCTCATTAAAAGAAGGCGCCTTGAACGCGTTAGCATAGGATGCGGTTAATTTTAGCTTAGGGTTGAATTGATAACCCCATGACAGGCTGCCGGTCGTGTGCGTGTTAAATTGCTGGTTGTCATCACCGCGAACAGCCAGGATGAAATCGTTTGATGCGTACTTAGCCTGGTATTGTGCAAAGATACTTTTATTATTACGTGATGGCGCCGCATAGGCAGAGCTGCTGATTTTGTCTTTTATATAGTCCAGGCCCANTGTCAGCAGCTGCTCCTGGCTTAGCGATATGTCATTTTGAAACGATACTGAGTCACGCTCGGTNTCAAAGGTTGAACTATNCAAACCGTCCTTGAAGTTATCTGATTCATCATTACTGCGACCCACTGCCAGTGTTGTATGCCAATTGTCAGTGGGTGAGTATTTTAAGGAGCCACCAGCCACTTGCTGTACTATATCGCCTTCATTTTGAAAGTCGCCATCAAATTCAACTGAGCCCTGGGTGCGGGTGAAGGTGAAGTCTGCTACCAGATTGTTGTCAAAACGATAGCCCGTGCGTAACGAACCCGATTGCGAACGGTAGCTATCTTTGTCTGGTTCGATGGTAAAGCACCCAGCGCCAACAGGAAAAGGCTTGCCAGTACAGGAATTAAAGCCTGCTGTATTAAATCCACTGAAACCGATATTGTACCAGCTACGGTCTCCTCCGCCTGATACGCCCACGGAGACTTTTTTAGTATTATACTTACCCGCACTGATACTGAAATCAGGAGTGGTTTTTTTGCTGCCTTTACGGGTAAAGATTTGTATTACACCACCAATGGCTTCGGACCCATACAGGCTTGAGCGCGGCCCACGAACGATCTCGATACGTTCAATCTGATCAATATTCAGGTTCTGAAATGCTGTTGAGCCAGTGCTGGCAGAGCCCACCTTGATGCCGTCGATTAAAACCAGGACATGATCTGATTCTGTTCCACGGATAAAAACGCTGCTGTTTTTTCCTGCACCACCGTTGTTGGTTACGCTAAAACCGGCTTCGTTACGCAATAAATCCTGTAAGGATTGGGCTTGTAATCGCTCAATGTCTTTTCTGGTGATGACACTGATAGATGCCAGGGTTTCATCAGCAGTGCGAGCGGTACGTGTGGCGGTGACAATCACTGGCTCCAGTGATTCCTCTGTCGCGGCAGACGCAGGTATCGCAATGAATGAAATCGCATGGATTGCGGGCAGGATGACTATAACTGCTTTTGTAAAAGACGGCACGGATGTTTCCTCTGAATTTTATTTTAATAAAATACTGACGCGAGGAGGAATAAGCGTGAAAAGAGAACAGGACCCCGTGTTCACTCATCGCCCGCCGCGACAGATACAAATAATCCAGGCCGGTCTCCGGACTCACGAGTGGGGTTTCCCGCGATAGCACCTTCCCATGCTGTGCACAGTGGTTATTAAGCTATCGCTTTACTCGTTTACCGTTGCGGGGGCAGTGCCGGGTTTGATGATTGCGTGAGCAGTGATCGCACCGGCTTCCCGTTTCACCCTTTTGAATGGACTTCACTCAGGGCACCTGAAAGCGCGCTCAATCTAGCTTTTCAGTCTCGTGGTGTCAAGTCAGGCCTGCTAAGCTATTAAGAATTTGGTGTGGTTTGCCGCTATTATAGCCGGGTTTATTTTTACTGTAAAAATCCTAACATTTTGATAAGCTTGGTAACATGTCAATATAATTAGACCAAAACGGACACGATAACAGCATAATGAGAATCCTCAGGCACTACATACCAGGATCATTTCTTTTATTATTTATTGTTGAAACCTGTATTTTGATGGCCGCACCCGCTATGGGTCTGCAGGTGAGTAATACCCTCGGTTTTGGGGCCAAAGGTGGAGCTGTCACTTGAGTGGTGGTGGCCGAGGACGGTGTTGTATACAGGCTTGACGGTCAGTGCGATGACGTTTATGGGAATGTACTGGCGGCATCGTAAAGAGAGTGAGCTGGTTGATTTTGTCGTCCGTATGTCAGTGAGCCTGGTTATTTCTATTACGCTGATTTCGCTTGTTATTTTTACATTCAAGGATTTGTTCATTGATCGCTCTGTGATGTTTTTCGCGGTCGTCCTCTCTTTGATTTTAATAGGCTTGATTCGCTCCCTGCATTACCGGATTTCTGATCACGAGGCTTCGCGCAGCCGTGTGCTGGTTATTGGCACGGGAAAGAAGGCCGATATGATCCAGGAGCTACGCCGTAAATCTGATACATACGGCATCAGGATTATCGGCTATATCTATATTGCTGGTGAGAACAGCAAGGTACCGGAGCGAAAAATCATCAAGCTTAATAAGGGATTGCTTGAATATGCTGAGGAGAACCAGGTCGAGGAATTAGTCGTGGCAGTGGATGATCGGCGCAAGAGTTTTCCGGTCAATGAGATCCTCGAATGCAAGATGGAAGGGATTGAGGTCTGTGAGGCGGCAGATTTTATCGAGCGCCAGATCAAAAAAATTCGTCTTGATACTTTACATCCCAGTTCAATGATTTTTTCAGACGGCTATACCAAGGCGGTGATGGATTCATTCAGCAAGCGTGTGTTCGATATCATTGCCAGCCTGGCGTTATTGACTCTCGCCACACCGGTGATGATACTGACGGCCTTGTCTATCTGGATGGAATCCGGTTTCAAGGGAACCTTTATTTATCGACAGGAGAGGGTCGGTAAGGGGGGCAAGATATTTAATGTACTCAAGTTTCGTAGTATGTATGAAGATGCCGAGCAAAGTGGAGTTGCGCAATGGGCAACCGAGAATGATGATCGAGTCACTAAAAACGGAAGAGTGATTCGAATGCTGCGTATCGACGAGTTGCCGCAGTTATTTAATGTATTAAAAGGCGATATGAGTTTTGTCGGCCCCAGGCCTGAGCGCCCTCAATTTGTCGATGAATTGTCACAGGTTATTCCCTTTTACAATCTACGTCACTATGTCAAACCCGGGATAACCGGATGGGCGCAAATTTCCTATCCGTATGGTGCCTCTGAACAGGATGCGATTGAGAAATTGCAGTACGATCTGTTTTATATAAAAAGATACAATATCATGTTTGATATGGTTATCCTGTTTCAGACAGCCCAGGCGGTGTTATGGGAACGTGGCGGTCGTTAATCGTCCAGATCGTTTAGGGGTAGAGGGGGGTAGACATTGAAATGCATCGCAAACATCCCTGTTTATTATCAATGCCTCGTATTCATTTTATGCTTAATCCCTGGTAATAAAAAATGAATTATGCCACTGCGGGTTATTTTATATCAGGCAGTTTATTTCTGATCCTTGTCATTCTGATGGTGACGCATTGGCGCGGGCGGCTGCAGGGTGGCTTGTTGTTGCTGGTGGGTATTTCCACTGTCACCTGGGCATTGGTATCGGGACTGAACGGTTATCGTACCGAGGGGTTGCATCGCTCAACCGTTTTTTTTGAAATATTACGAAATATCACCCTATATACTTTTTTGTTTTCATTACTGAAGCCTTTATACGTGTCCAAACAGCGGCAAGGGTTTTATCGTTTGTTATACGCGGGTGTGTATGTTGCTTCAGGCCTGTTGCTGATAGGTTCTTTTTATATCAACTATGGTATTAACGTTGGCTCCTACTTCCTTTATATAGATTACAAGCTGATTCTGGCGGGCAGTCTGGGCATGGCCATCGCCGGTCTGGTGCTCATCGAGCAACTATTCAGAAACACGCGTGAAGAGAGTCGCTGGGCGATCAAGTACCTGTTTTTTGGTTTCGGCTTGATATTCAGTTATGATTTTTTTCTGTATTCCGATGCGTTGTTATTCAATCATGTGGACAAAAACAATTGGGCAGGACGAGGCTACGTCGTTGGTCTGGCGGTGCCACTACTGGCATTGACAGCACAACGAAACCCAAAATGGTCGCTTGAGGTCTTTGTCTCCAAGCAGCTGGTTTTTCACACGACTACGTTGATCGGTATCGGCAGTTATCTGATATTGATGGCCTCGGCCGGCTATTACATCAAGGCATATGGCGGTAACTGGGGTGTGGTAGCCCAGATTGTGTTTCTGTCGCTGGCTGTCTTATTGTTGTTCATCGCAATATTTTCCGGTGATATACGCTCCAAGGCCAAGGTATTTATCAACAAACATTTTTTTAATTACAAATACGATTATCGTGAGGTGTGGATTAATATTACCCGTGACCTGTCCACGGCCAATGAAGAGACGGGTCTGTATACCACAGTCATCGATTCTGTCGCTAACCTGGTTGAGAGTACCGGGGGGATGCTATGGTTGCATGACGAAAAAAAACAATACTATCATCTGTGCGCACGCACCCTGTTTGCCGATATAAGAGACGTTGAGGCTGTTGATGGTCAGTTGGCGCGCTTTTTATCTGAAAGAGACTGGGTGATAGATTTACACGAATTAAAAAAATCACCTGAATTATATGATGGCCTGGTAGTGCCGGAGTGGCTGGCGGGACTCCCGCGTGCGTGGTTGGTTATCCCGCTCCGCCATCTGGATGAGCTCTATGGTTATCTTGTCCTGGCTGAATCGCGGGCTATTAGTACACTCAATTGGGAGGACAGGGATTTGCTTAAAACAGCCTGTATGCAGGCAGTCAGTTACCTGGCCTTTCAGGAGGCATCTCACTCTCTGGCTAAATCGGAGAAATTTGCTGTATTCAACCGCCTCTCGGCTTATGTCGTGCATGACCTTAAAAATCTGATAGCCCAATTGGAATTGATCACACGTAATGCAGAAAAATTCAAGCATAACCCCGAATTTGTCGATGATGCTTTTGAGACAGTACAACATGCGACGCGGAAAATGGGAGGGTTGCTGACACAGCTAAAGCAGGGGCGTTTTAGTGAGCATGCCGCCAACCTCATTATTATAAAGGACGCAATGGAAGAGGTGGTTCGCAGCCATCATGTTTATCAGCCTCACCCGGAGTTACAATGTTCTCTGAAAGATGTCAGAATATCGGCCAATTATGATCGTTTTTTATCCATAGTGGGTCATATCATAAAAAATGCACAGGAAGCGACGAGCGATGACGGGTTTGTCAAGGTTGCCGTGAGTGTTGAACAGGATTCTGTGTTGATCAGAGTTAAGGATAATGGTGAAGGCATGGATGAGCAATTTATCAGAGAGCAATTGTTTGTACCATTTATAACAACCAAGGGTAATGCGGGTATGGGTGTCGGTGTTTATGAATGTCGTGAGTTTATTGAGGCATTGGGCGGTGATATCAACGTGACCAGTCAGCCGGGTGAGGGGAGTGAATTTGTCCTGCGTATTCCCATGGTCATGAATAATCAACAACAAACGGAGGTCTCTTCGTGAAAGCATCGGATAACACAGCCAGACCATTATTGATTATCGAAGATGATCCGGGCCTGCAGAAGCAGTTAAAATGGACCTTTGAAGACTACGATGTGCAGATTGCAGGTGATCGTGCAGGAGCGATCGCCGCTGTACGTGAGCGCTTGCCATCGGTGGTCACGCTCGACCTGGGATTACCACCTGACCCGGCCAATGTCAGTGAAGGCTTTGCTACCCTGGATGAGATCCTGACACTGGCGCCTGATACCAAGATCATTGTCGTGACCGGGAATGATGACCGCGACAACGCCTTGAAAGCCATCAGTCTGGGGGCCTATGATTTTTACCAGAAGCCTGTCGATCCCGATGTCCTGAAAATCATTATTGACCGTGCGGATCAATTATATTTATTGGAAAAAGAAAACCGCGAGTTGGCAAAAAAACAGGCATCTTCACCTCTTGATGGTGTGATCGCCAGTAGCCCTGAGATGTTAAAGGTGTGTCGCCTGGTTGAGAAGGTCGCGCCAACGGATGCCACTACTTTGCTATTGGGAGAGAGTGGTACGGGCAAGGAGGTGTTGGCTCGTGCCCTGCATGAATTGAGTCCGCGCTGCGACGAAAAGTTTGTCGCGATCAATTGCGCGGCCATTCCGGAAAATTTACTCGAGAGTGAATTGTTTGGTTATGAAAAGGGCGCATTTACCGGTGCGGCCAAACAAACGCCTGGTAAAGTGGAGACGGCCCATAAGGGAACGCTTTTTCTTGACGAGATCGGCGATATGCCGATGGCGCTGCAGGCCAAATTATTAAGATTTTTGCAGGAACGTATTATTGAACGTATCGGTGGAAGAAAAGAAATTCCAGTTGATGTCCGGGTGGTTTGCGCCACACATCAAAACCTTGAAAATATGATTGCAGAGGGACATTTTCGTGAAGATCTTTTTTACCGCATCAGTGAGATCGCGATCGATATCCCCGCCTTAAAGGACCGCACAGGTGATGCGGTNCTGTTGGCCAAGGCATTTTTAAAAAAATACGCAAAGGCCAATGGCGCCAAACTTAAGGGTTTTTCCAAAGAGGCATTGATGGCAATTGAGANTCATNGATGGCCNGGNAATGTCAGGGAGTTGGAAAACAAGGTAAANCGTTCTGTNATCATGGCTGAAGGTACGCATGTCAATGCAGAAGAGNTGCAATTGCAAGTNNCGGCTGAGGGTGCGGTCACCATGAGTCTTAGAGAGGTAAGAGACAAGGCCGAAGAGGAGGCCGTGGTTCGTGCNCTGGCTCATGTCGACAATAATGTTTCCAGGGCTGCTGAGTTATTAAGTATCAGTCGACCTACCCTGTATGATTTAATGAATAAATATAGTTTGAAATGACGGCTACNGTCCATCGCCTGAAAACGATANCAGGCNATCCATCTTATTGGTTTCTNTTGCTGGTTCTCGCGGTAGTGGCGGCCTATTCAACCACCATCTCCAGTATGTTTTCTGTGTGGTGGGAGGATGATTCTGCCTATTCNCATGGATTATTGTTGTCATTTATCGCGATTTATATCTTTGCAAAAAACTGGCATGGTGATAAGAGCAGCCTTTCACCAGGATTTCATCCCGTCAGTTTTGTATTATTGCTGGTCTGTATCCCGCTATGGGTGGCAAGTCACCTCATGTTTGTCCAGTCCGCCGAACAGTTCTTTTTTTTGGCGATATTATTTTTTTTGTTTCCTGCCATACTGGGTTTTAAATCAGCGTTAAAGTATCTTTTTCCGATTATTTTATTGTTGGTGGCCGTACCGGTATGGGGAGCCGGCGTCAGTGTATTACAGTTATTGACTACGATTGCATCGGCTTTCTTTTTGAAATTAACCGGAATTACTTCGGTCAGGGATGGTTTTTTTATTCTGGTACCGGCCGGGACCTTTGAGGTTGAGGCGGCGTGTAGTGGCTTGCGTTACCAGCTGGCTGGTCTATCGATCAGTCTGTTGTATGCCTATATGGCCCGGATGAAAATATTATCGGGGATCTTCTTTTTATGTTGCTCTGTTGTTGTCGTCTTCATGGCCAATGTAACCCGCATCTATATCGTCGTGTTGGTTGGCGAAAAGACACAAATGCAAAGTTCGCTGGTAGCGGATCATTTATGGTTGGGTTGGGTTATTTTTGCGATCTACATTAGTCTGTTTTTATGGGCAGCTGAAAAAATTATCCCTATGAAGAATGTCGATGAGAAAGATCAAAACAGTGGGGAAAAAACCACTCCAGGCGACAGAGCGATGTCAGGGGGTCAGACGGCCTCCTTGTTCCTGGTTCTGTTTACCTGCTTGTCTGGTCCCCTGGTCGTCAGTTATTTTTCTCTTGAGCGTTACAGGGATGATCATATGGCACTGGATTTTCCGCTTCATTCTGATATCTGGAGTGAGGTGAGTGACGTGCTCACATTCATTCCAATGCAGCCCAGATACCAGAAAGCCAATGGCGAGTTATCAAAGATATATAAAAATACTCAAAATAGATGGGTGAGCTACCAACAGTATTATTACCTGTTTCAGGAGCAGGGGCGTGAGGCGATAAACGCGTTAAACCAGGCATATGATGAGCGCTACTGGAAGGCACTAAGACATTCTGTTGTCGAGATCCCCGGCGGAGTGCAAGGACAGGCTGCCAGGGTCAAAGAAATGCTCCTTAGTGATGCGTCCGGGAAAAAGAAGTTGTTATGGCTGTGGTACCGGACCAATGGCAAGTTTGTCGCCAGTGAAAAAAGTGCCAAACTGGAAAATTTGCGCGCCAGACTGAAAGGCCAACCCTCTATTGCGGTCAACATCATGAGCACCGACATAAGGCAGGATGAAGAG
>JGI24023J19991_10002693_pt1 | contig 12816 bp, 12 predicted proteins | sample Cruoilmetagenom1_FD_19991 | JGI IMG/M metagenome (IMG submission 19991)
ATTCCTTTCCCGCCGGCTTCAACTCCGACAAGTTCCACTGCGCTGTTGTCGATGAACCCCTGGAAAATACCCATGGCGTTGGAGCCTCCGCCGACACAGGCATAGACCCTTGCCGGCGGTTTTCCATGTTGTTCTTTAATCTGTCTGACTGCCTCTATGCCGATTATTGACTGAAACCATGATACCATTTCCGGAAAAGGGGCAGGACCACAGGCAGTGCCGAATACGTAATGAGTTGTATCGACATTACTGACCCAGTCTCTAAAGGCCTCATTGATGGCATCTTTCAGGGTACGGGAACCATCCTGTACAGGGATGACTGTAGCCCCCATTTTTTCCATCCAGAACACGTTCGGACGCTGGCGCCGGACATCGACTTCCCCCATATAGATAGTACAGTCAAACCCAAACTTGGCAGCCATGGTTGCTGTTGCCATGCCGTGCTGCCCGGCTCCGGTTTCTGCGATAACCCGTTTTTTTCCCATTCGTTTAACAAGTAGTCCCTGGCCCATAACGTTATTAGCTTTGTGGGCTCCGGTATGATTCAGGTCTTCACGTTTGATGTAGATTTTGCTCCGCCAAAATGTCTGGTCAGGTTTTCAGCATAGGTGAGGGGAGTTGGCCTGCATGAGTAGGTGGACATGAGGTGAATATATTCCTGCCAGAAATCAGGATCATTTTTTGCTTTTTTATACTCGTCTTTCAATTGTTCAAATGTCTGATGAAGGATCTCCGGGATATATGAACCTCCCCAATTACCAAAAAAACCTCTATTTTCCATTTTATTCTTCTCCATTACTATTTTCGGAGGTCAGATTTGATTTCGGCATGCCCGGGCAAAGTCTTCCGGGTAATGGCCGTTAATAAATCGGAGTTGTGCTTCACTGAACGCTCCGGGTGATTCGGGCAGTCGTGGTAGAAACGCATAGAGCAAAGGTTGATGCAGCCTGATCTTCTGCCCGGATCGTTTGGAATATTCAATTGATGTGACCATTCTGGCTCCCAGTCGTGCAAGCACTCTCTGGGCAGTAAGAATACCAGTATCCAGGGATTGTCGCACACCATTATCGGTTTCAAAGATATTTCCGGCAAGGTTGCCATCCTCATCGGGAAGAGTCATTAACTGCAATTCCCATTGTGATGTCTGTGCCTTGGGAACGAAGAGCATTGCATTGTTATCACTCCAGACCACAAGGCTTGATTCCAGGTCATTCCGGGAATCCATACGGCTGTTGGTTGCAATGGCATCCCTGTAATCCTGGAAAAAATTACTGTTATGCAACTCCTGGTATTCTTCGATCAGGTCACTGATATGATCCCCACAGCCGTAGCAGGGAAGGGTGGCGACGGACTTTTCCGTACCTTCATTATATGCTGCAATCTGATCCGGAATGAGTGCATACTGCTGATGGATCTGCTGGTGGGAGGCATGCAGTCGGTATAAAGTGGGAGTAAAATCAAAACCAAAATTCCAGCCCCAGAGGGTTGACACGGAGTACGCTTCAAAGGCTGGATGGGAGATGATTTCTACTCTGAGGGCATCCAACTCCTCCTGGCTGTATTTCTGTCCGATGGATGACAGCTTAATTCCCAGCTCCTCTGCAGTCCGGACAAAGGTGCGTTGATAGTAGAGATGTCTCAGCCCGCTGATGTCTTCAGGACTGAGGTTGTCAATGGAATAACGGATAGCATCATCAGCCATATTAGCGGCATAGTGGCCCCATGGTATATAGGAGTTTTTTCGTAAATATTCAAAAACGTGGGTCGCATCATCTTTTGGCCATTCTCCGACAATTTCACTGTCACCCTGAGCGCCGGGACGGATTACCATGACTATTTTATACCTGTCCGGCAGATGCGGGTTGTTTGCCACTGCTTCAAAAAGTGGGTGATTATGGATGACGGGGTTTATAGTGTCGCCATCGGTTTCGTAACGAAGTCCGGTGGGGTGGCCCTTGCTGTCTTTTTCCATGTAACAGGAAATTTCAGCCAGCTGTACCAGGTCGGCGGGATCGGTTGAACAGGTTGCCAGGGCTAAAAGGAGGGGAGGGGGAAGATGCTTGAAAAAGCTGCCGTCAGCGCCTGATTTATTCAAACTTTGGGTCAGGGAAACCTTCGTCTGTTCAGGTAATCGTATTTTGTGAGGGTTATCAGCCTTTGCATCGGCCCAGGCTTTTCCTATATATGTTCTACCCCTGAAGGGGAACGGATTGGGAATTTCAAAAATCCAGTTTCCATTTTCAACTTCGATACCACCGGACGGGAAATTCCGCTTATTATCTATAGCTTCTCCCCTGCTCAGTATGGCCAAGTTTTTGCAGAGTAGTGTCCTGACGCAGATTGTGAACGGAATACGCCGGCTTATGGATGCCGTAGCAGAATTTTCCTTCAGGAGTTATTGATGTCCGTATACGTTTCATTATTTATGCCATAGCTCCAATGCCTTCTGGTAAACCTGAGATCGTGAAATTCCAAGGTCGGAGGCGATACGTTTGCTCACATCCTTTAGAGAGAGTTCTGCATTGTCGCGATACCAGGTGATCAACTCCTCAACTGTATCACCTTCGACTTCTTCTTTTTCTCCGGGGCAGATGATCAGTACAAATTCTCCTCTGTTTTTTCCTGAAACACCTTTCTCATAAAGTGTCAGCAGGTCTGCTCGCTGAAGTTCTTCAAACCTTTTGGTCAGTTCTCTGGCCCAGAAGGTCTGGCGGTTGCCAAAGATATCAAGAGCATCTGCGAGTAGAGCAGTTACGCGGCGAGGGGACTCGTAGATGACAACAGGATAATCACAGTTGGCAAGAGAGCTGAGAAATTTTTGTCTCTGGCCTTTTTTTGATGGCGGAAAACCGAGAAAGAGAAAGCCCGTATAATCAAAACCTGTTGCGGAAAGAGCTGTCGTCAGGGCGGACGGACCGGGCAGAGGAACAATTTTGATACCATTATCATGAGCCAGCCCTACCAGCACGGAACCCGGATCTGATATTGCCGGGGTGCCTGCATCACTTACCAGGGCAACACTTTTCCCTGTCTTCAGGATATCGATGATTTCCGCCCCTCGCTGCACTTCTTTTTCCCTATAGTAGCTTATCAGCGGTGTACTGATGCCAAGATGGTTTAAAAGTTTTTTCGTATGCCGTGTGTCTTCAGCTCCAATCAGATCAACTTCCCTTAGAATACGAATTGCCCTGAGAGTGATATCCTCCAGGTTGCCGATTGGTGTCGGTACGATGTAGAGTGTCCCCTGAGGATTTTGAGCAGTGGTGATCATGTGGTGATTTTCTCATGTTTTTAGGGTGGATAAAATGTTACAGCGCGTACTGTTCATTATGAACAATTAGCATTGAAAATGCATCCGCTTTCTTGATATCTTTTATCCCGAGCTTTTCCCGTTTATCGTGGTTACGATGTGCACAGTAGCTGCCCCGAAGGGTGGACAGCACAATTTCATATAATCAGATAAGAAGAAATAATGAATAAACACATTGGTATCTTGACGGCAGGAGGAGACAGCCCCGGGTTGAATGCGGCAATCAGGGCAATTGGTAAATCGGCTCTGGCAAGCGGCAGAATGCAGATCGTCGGTTTTCGGGATGGATTTCGTGGTCTTATGGAAAACAGAACCATGCGTTTAGACCGGGAAGTTCTCTCATCAATTTTGACCCGGGGGGGGACAATTCTCGGGACCAGTCGTGACAAACCGCATAAAATGACAGTGGGAACTGAGATTATGGATATGACAGATGTGATCTGTGATAACTATCAGCGGCATAATCTTGATGTTCTTGTCTGCATCGGTGGAGGGGGAACTCAGAAGAATGCCTATCGACTGGCGCAAAAGGGGTTGAATATTATTACTCTTCCCAAGACCATTGATAACGATGTTGCGATGACAGACGTCACATTCGGTTTTCATACTGCCATGGAAATTGCCACCGAAGCAATCGACAGGTTGCATTCGACCGCCCACAGTCATCACCGGATTATAGTAGTTGAAATTATGGGTCACAAGGCGGGTTGGCTTGCCCTGGGTGCCGGTGTAGCCGGAGGCGCAGATATCATTCTCATACCGGAAATTCCTTACGATCTGCAGACAGCGGCAAATGCCATACGAAAGCGCCAGTTGCGAGGGACAAATTTCAGTATTGTTGCTGTTGCAGAAGGTGCATTGAATATTGAGGATTCCAAGATTTTAAGTGAGTTGCAGGCAAAGAAGGTAAAAACCAAAGAAGCAAATGATGGTAAGGGCAGGAAAAAGGCTGCGGAAGCTTTGCAGGAGTTTACAAAACAGTGCAGGGGGAACACCGTAAGACTGACTGAAGAACTTGAAAGAATGACAGGTTTAGAGTCAAGGCTGACAATACTTGGACATTATCAGCGAGGAGGCACACCGTCTGCCGCCGACCGGCTTCTTTCCACGCGACTTGGCAGTGCATGTATAGAATATATCGACCAGGGAATCTATGGGGTTATGGTCGCGGTTGACGGCAATAGCACGAAGGCGGTTCCGCTGGAGCAGGTTATCGGCAGGAAGAATCTGGTTCCACCTGACCATCCCTGGGTGAAAAGTGCCAGAGATGTTGGTACCTGTTTTGGGGATGGGTACAAGCATTGACAGCAAGGAAGGCCATCACAATTGATAAACTTGTAAAAAGGTCACTCGATGTCTATGCTTATCGGAAGTTTCAGATGGCTAAGTCCGATAAGCGTAGACTTCGAGAAGCTCGATATACAAGGCGTAGTGTTTTTCTCAGGCCCTCAACAATACATGTAGTATGTTGAGGTTCTGAGAAAAACCTACAACGAAGGAGATCGGACTTTTTACGACGCCATCACAATTCATATTTCTTCTTATATCCCCTTGGGGTAATCATTAGATCATTCCAGCTGTATGTCTGAGAGTTGCCGATAATAAGAGTGGACTGCATGGTGATCTCATTGTCCAGCACTTTATCAAGTGTGGTGATAACAATTTTTTCATTCTCGCGGGTTGCGGCGGTAACTATTCCTACAGGAGTTTGAGGGTCACGACAGGTAAGAAAAATCTCTCTTGCCCTGACTATCTGTTCTGTGCGTTTTTTTGATTTAGGATTATAGATTGCGGTAACAAAGTCGGCCTCAGCAGCGGCTTTCAGCCTTTTTTCAATGACTTCCCATGGAGTGAGCAGATCGGAGAGACTGACTGCAGCAAAGTCATGCATTAGAGGCGCACCGAGACGGGCGGCACAGCTGTTAATAGCTGCCAGGCCGGGAATAATCTCAATCCTGCATGGGAACTCGGATTCTTTTGCCATTTCATAGACAAGACCGGCCATAGCATAAATTCCCGGATCTCCCCCGGAGACCAGGGCTACCAGTTTACCCTGACTTGCAATCTCCAGAGACTCTCTGCAGCGATCAACCTCTTTCATCATTTCAGAGGAGACCACCTCTTTTCCCTCAAGATATTCGGGGATGAGATCAAGATAGGTTTTATAGCCGATAATCACATCAGCTTTTTTAAGGACTGAAGCGGCAGCCGCCGTCAGATATTGGCTTGACCCAGGACCCGTGCCGACAACGTAAAGGGTGCCTGAGCTATTGCCATCGTTATGTTTTTCCATTTTCTTTTCCTGCTGAGTAGGAGATTGGTGCAGCCACTGAGAAGAGCGGTTGGTTCAGCAACGCCGATTGCCCCAACCGCCTTCAGTGCTGCGGAGGATATTTCAAGGTTTTTGAGTTTGTTAATTGAATCTTTATCAAAAAAATCGATATGCCAGCAGTTTGCGTGGGCAAACTGGAGGAGACCGACCTCATCATTTTTTTTATCTATTGAAGCAAGGTTGCGTATGGAGGAACGGTCCAGTTTGTTATCTTTTAACAGCTCATTTAAGCACTCTTCAAACTCGACTGTCGGAGTTCCCCGATTACAACCAACACCAATTATAAGACTCCGGGGCCTGAAAAGGATGATTTCCTTTGGATAGATATCTTTATGGGAGACAACGATATCTGCTATCTGCCAATCTTCGGTCTGTTGTAAACCGTTCGGCAAATTTTCAACAGCGACATCAGCGTAAATGCGCAGATATCCACGATTGACAAGAGTCCCGCTTGCCGTAGTCAGCTTGTCCTGATTGCCAATATGAAGATTCTGTTCTTTGGCCCAGAGGTCCAGAGGAACAAGGCCGAGGGTATCTGATCCAGTTGTAATTACGGCTTTTCCACCGGTAAGAGATGCAAGGCGATGGGCAAGTCTATTGCCTCCGCCGATATGACCAGAGAGAAGACTTATCACATGCTGACCCTTTTCATCCATTACAACCACACAGGGATCTTCATGTTTATGCTGCAGGAGGGGGGCGATGGAGCGAACAACTATACCAGCGGCCATGACAAAAACAAAACCGTCAAAATCCTGCCAGTTTTCAGCTACACTCTCAGCAACCTTTTTTCTTCTCGGCAGGAGTGCTGCTTCATCAAGTTGAGGCACCAGCTTTTTCGCCAGGTTTTCCCCTCCCTTTGTTATGGCAATAAATGCAAGTCTCATCTTAACAGCTGCTTTTTCTATATTCGTGACTGAATTCTTTATCATAGAGTTTGGAAAGAGCAGGTGGCGGTCCGTCGGCCAGCACATCACCCACAGCGATAATGGCGGTCTTGGTTATGCCGGCATCTTTTACCTGTTTCGCAATAGTACCAAGAGTGCCACGCAGCTGTCTTTCCTCAGGCCAGCTCACTTTTTCAACAATAGCAACGGGTGTCTCTTCAATATAGCCGCCCTCTATCAGCTCTTTCACCACCTCCTCAATCATACCGACACTGAGAAAGATCATCATGGTTGCCCGGTGGGAGGCAAGAGAGATGAGATCCTGCTTTTCAGGTACCGGAGTTCTTCCTGCCCTTCTGGTAAAAATAACAGTCTGGGAAACCTCCGGCAGGGTTAATTCTGTGGACAGGGCAGCGGCTGATGCTGTTCCCGAACTTACACCTGGAACGACCCTGAAAGGAATCCGGTTTTCTTGAAACAGGGCAATTTGTTCATTTATGGCGCCATAGATAGCAGGATCACCGGTATGAAGCCGCACAATTTTTTTGCCGGCTTTCCAGCCAGTGTGGATAATTTCAAAGACCTCGTCCAGATTCAGTCCGGCAGAGTTATGTATCTGTGCCTGCAATCCAGATATCAGGGCCTTTGGCACCAGGCTGCCTGTATAGATTACAATTTCTGCTTCTCTCAGCAGTCGTTGACCTTTTACGGTGATCAGTTCAGGGTCACCGGGACCCGCACCGATAAAGTGAACTGTATATCGGACTGGATCAGATGATTTTTGTTCGGAATTTGCTTCGCTCATCGAGTTCCTGCCATTATTGTTATTGGGTTAAAATTCTGTATTTCACTATGTTGTAATGTTCTGCTTACCTTGATAACACTTCTGGTTACTGTAAACCCGGCTTTCTGCATACATTGAGGTGCGGTTGTGATTGTTTCTTCAATAACTCCATTAATAACCAGGCGACCATTTGCCGCCAGCTGGTTTGCAACGAGCTGTACTATTTCTGTGAGGGAGCCACTACTGCCGCCGATAAATACACGATCAGGAGCAGGCAGACCGGCCAGAACTTCAGGTGCCCTGCCAAAAACAGGGATTACATTAAAACAGTGATACCTGCGGATGTTTTCCTTTATGTTGTTCAGCTCTTCTTCTTTATGTTCGACAGCATAGATGGTGAGATGAGGGTTGGCCCGGGCAGTTTCAATGGATATTGACCCGCTGCCGGCACCAATATCCCAGAGAACACCCTGCCAGGGGATTCGCAATTTGTGAAGGGTAACAGCACGAACTTCATTTTTAGTGATCAGTCCACGGCTGTGTGAAATTTCATCTTCCGTCAACCCAAGGCCAAAAGAAGTCAGTCCTTGGGACTGGGGGAAAGAAAGTTGCAGGCAGAGGATATTAAGAGGCGAAAAAGCATTTTTTGCCGCCTCCTCAAGGGTGCCAGTAAAGACATTTTCATCTGGCAGCCCAATGTTTTCAGCCACTGAAAATGCTATTTTTTCTATAAGATCTATATGGCCGATGGACTGAAGATATTTGTTGATTTTATCTGCTATTATCTGTGGCGAATTATTTTGATCGGTAAAGACAATGGTTTTTTTATTCTTCAAGAGCAGACCAGGGATATGATGGTGTTGCCTTCCATGCAAACTGACAATAACAGCATCATCCCAGGGAGTTTTAAGGAGGGCACAAGCTTTTTGTAAGGCACTGAGTGCGGGGTAAAACTCTAATTGTCCAGGTAAGAACTCCTTGAGCAGTCTTTTGCCGATGCCATAAAAAAGTGGATCCCCGCTGGCAAGAACAGCAACGTTGCCAATGGGCAGGGTGGATCGGATGGCAGTTATTGCCTGTTCAAGCGGGGCAATAGACTGAATCTTACCGGAAAAATCAGCTGCCATATCTCTAAGACGGTCAGTTGCCACCAGCAGGGAACATTTTTCAACTATTTTTTGTTGATTTTGAGACAGCACACATTCTGAGATGCCAATAATATAAATCTTATACATGGTAGTTTCGTAAAAAGCCCCCTGCTGCGTCATTCCCGCGCAGGCGGGAATCCAGAACGTCTTTAAATGACTGGATTCCCGCCTGCGCGGGAATGACTGGATGGTGATGAAATTGGGTTTTTACGGTACCATCATACATTGGCTATCACGTCAGCTTTATGGTTGATAAGATATACTTTTATCTGGCTGTCGGTAACATCTTCACAATACTCTCGAGCCCTGATACAGACTCCTGTGACCAGTTCAGTCCGCCCAGCAGCTTGAATATGCTCATACATTTCTCTTGCCGTATTGGACTGCTTGATCTTCTGCAGGAGTTTTCCCTCTGCCCCAAGTTCGGCAAGGAGGTTTGCTGCATCCACCATCTCCAGAACACCGTTTCTCACATGGGTATTGGGAACACGCAGTGCTGCCTTGATAATTTTTGCCCACATTCCTGCCAGATGAATAGTAGAAAAGTTTCGTAAAGCTGCTTCTTTCAGGGAAAACTCAAGATAGTCTCCCATCATTGCATAGGCCTCTTCTTTGAGATCCAGGAGTTGCTGTGCTCCTTTTTCAGATGTTCTGCCTGTGGAGAGTACAATGTCTTTTAGTCCTGCTTCTTTTGCTACATCCATGGAGGCTTTGATGGTTGCTGTCCAGGCATCGGCTGATACCGGGCGAACAATACCTGTTGTGCCGAGTATGGAAATCCCTCCAATTATTCCAAGTCGCTGATTCAGTGTTTTTTCAGCGAGCATTTTCCCTCTGGGGACGGTGATGGTGACACTCAGCCTGCCTTGAGGAATGACTTCCCGCACGGCCTGGATAATCATTTTTCTCGGTACCGGGTTGATAGCAGGTTCCCCAACCCGTACAGCCAGGCCGGGCTTCGTCACCATGCCGACCCCGTCACCTCCGCAAAGTTGCAGTTCATCAATTACAACCCAGTTTTTTTCAATTTCCTGGAATTGCAAACTTACTGCTGCACAAATTTCAGCGCCGTTGGTCACATCCGGATCATCTCCTGCATCCTTTATGACAGAACATGTGCTGATGTTATCTTTTAATAGAAGAGCAGAGTGAATAGTAAAACTCTTCCTGCTGCCATCGGGAAAGGGGATGTCTACTTGCTCAGGAGATCTATTCTGCACCAACAAAAGAGTCGCCGCCTTTGCCGCTGCTGCGGCACATGCGCCGGTGGTAAATCCGCTGCGTAATCGTTTAGTCTCGGCCACTGCTGGAATCCTGCTTCTGAAATCTTGTCATAAGAACAAGAAAAACTTAAACCACAGAGTTCACAGAGAACAAAGAAGAGAAAAAATATACTTTTCTCTCTGTTCTCTGTGAACTCTATGGTGATATAATGTATCTACCTGTCGTTCGCCAGCCGAATAAGCGCATTAACAATGGCCGCAGCGACGGGGCTTCCACCTTTACGCCCGAGACTTGTGATATAGCAGTTGTTCTGTTCCACCAGCAGTGCTTTGGATTCTGCAGCATTAACAAAACCCACCGGCACACCAACAACAAGAGGAACCGAATCGATATTCTTTTCTTTAAGAGTGTTTATGGTCTGCAAAAGGGCTGTAGGTGCGTTGCCGATGGCAACGATACCAATATTATGTTTCAATCCAAGATCTATTGCGATTTCTGATCTTGTTCTGTTTTCAGCCTTAGCCCTTTTTGCAACTTCCGGATCCGCCACATGACAGAGAACTTTGCCGCCCCATTTGCCAAGGATGGCTTTGCTTATTCCTGCGGCGGCCATATTTACATCAGTGAGGATGTTTTTTCCGTTCTGAATAGCACGAATTCCAGCTGCAATAGCTCCTGGAGAAAACCGTATATTATCGTAAAAGGAGAAATCGCCTGTAGCGTGGATGACCCGCTGAACAATTTTAAATGTCTGTTCATCCAGGTCGGTCTGACCCAGCTCTTCACTGATAATGCGAAAGCTCTCCTGTTCAATTTCCAGGGGGGCAATTTTCTGAATATGTATACTCATAATTTTATTTTTACTGACAATGATTAATAAATTCCTTCACCACTTGGGGATTAAAGCCGAAGTGATGATGCATATAGCCGCCAAGGACATTCTTATAACAATATCCTTCCTGACTTCCGTTATTGAGCTGGTAGATGCGTTTTATGTGGTCCGGCATCCTGTCAATATTTGAATAGTGAAATTCATGGCCCCGGAGAAGAGTGCCCGGCGGGCCAAAGAAACTGTGTGCACTGGTTGTTACCTCACGGTATCCGAGGCTTGCCCTTTTCTTCTGCATATGGGCTTTCACCGGGAAGATATCAGCCATGGGATGAAAGGTATTTGTTGTACCCACTATACCTTCGGTGAGATACATAAAACCTCCGCACTCCGCATAGATTGTACCATCATTTTCCACCCAGTTTTTAATGGCCTGCAGCATGGAATGATTTGCACTGAGTTCTTTTGCATAGAGTTCGGGATACCCGCCCCCCAGATAAAGACCATCGATATTTTCAGGCAGGGTGGAATCGAGTAAAGGGCTGAAAAAGCAGAGTTCCGCCCCATTTTTTCTCAGCAGATCAAGATTGTCTTCATAATAAAAACAGAAAGCCTTGTCACGGGCAATCGCGATTCTGCATACAGTTTTTTCCTGTTCTGGGGCAGGGTATGATTGATCTACTTGATCAAGGGTAAAGAGTTGCAATATGCGGTTGAGGTCGACATGCTCTGTAACGGTTTCAGTCAGTATGTGAATGGCATCAGCACTGAGGGGGGCTTCATCTCCTGTAAGAAGCCCAAGGTGGCGGCTGGGGATACTGAATTCGAGAGTTCGTGGGATATAACCAAGAATCTCAGCCCTGCAGTGTTTTTTGATCGCATCGGACACAAGTTGCAGGTGGCGATCACTGGCAACCCTGTTGAGGATAACACCTTTGGGCGCCACCCGAGGGTCGAGAACTTCAAACCCTTTTAGCATTGCAGCAGCACTTTCTGCGGTGGAGCGAACGTCCAGAACCAAAATGGTGTCAATTTTCATGGCAAGGGCAAGGGATGCACTGGAGGACTTGCCGCCATCAAACATGCCCATAACGCCTTCAATAATACCAATGTCAGCACCCTGGAGGTTCTCATGAAAGCATTGCCGGGTGAACTTTTCGCCGCTCATCCAGAGATCGAGGTTTCTGGAAACAGTGCCGGTGATCAGTTTATGCAGGCCGGGATCGATAAAATCGGGGCCGCATTTATAGGGTTGTACCTGCAACCCTCTGGCCTTAAATGCTGCCATGAGCCCGAGGGCAACTGTTGTTTTGCCTGAGCCGCTGGAAGTGCCTGCTATAATAAATGATGGTATATTATTCATTTCAATTCATGATGGCGTCTTAGAGTGGTCCCCTGCTACGTCATTCCCGCGCAGGCGGGAGTGACGAGATAGCGAAGATATTATGTTTTTATGACTTTATCAAACTCTCAGTTTCACGAGAGTATCATTGTATGTTTTTCGGGAAAAAAATCCCATTGAGTTTTTCTACACCTTCCAGGATGCGGTATGTGGGCCTGGATACCAGTGATTCTTCGATAAGGTATACACGATTCTCTCTTACTGCTTTAATGGCGTTAAAGCCGGGTTCATTAAAGATGGACTGTCTGGTAACCGGGTTCATCCTGCCATTTTGGGCAAGAAAAATATCGATTTCTGCCGCATGATTCAAAATCCGTTCCTTACCGTAATCTGCAATATTGGTTTTCCGAACCTGTATTGCATCGGTTGCTATATTGATGCCTCCGGCCTGATCCAGGACATACATGGCAATACTGGTTGGAGAAAAAGTCTTCATTTTCCTGTGAATTGACTCAAAATAGATCTTTGGTCTTGAATTGGCAGGAATTGTTATAAGTGTGTTCTGGATTTTTTTCAACCTCGCTTGAAACGAGAGGATCATTTCCTCAGCCTGCTCTTCTCTGTTGGTGATGGTGCCTAAAGTTTCCCAGTAATCAAAAAGCTCAGCAACTGATCCAGGCTGCAGCGAGATAACGGCAATGCCTGCCTTTTTCAGTTTTTTGATAAATTGAGGGTAGGATCTTTCAATCATCGGTCTGACGAGAACCAGATCAGGATGAGCTCCGATAAATTTCTCTGGATCTTCACGGTAGGAAAAGCGTTTTTTATTAAGAATAGAGGATGGATAATCATCAGATGTGGATATGCCGATGATCTGGTCCGCTGCTCCAAGACTGCAGAGATTTTCAGTATGCGCCGAATAGAGTGAAATTATTCGTGTAAAAGGTTTATTGAAGGAGG
>JGI24023J19991_10002694_pt1 | contig 12813 bp, 12 predicted proteins | sample Cruoilmetagenom1_FD_19991 | JGI IMG/M metagenome (IMG submission 19991)
ATTTTGTGATCGGGATGCGACCCTGCGGGCTGGTTATGTCGTGCAGGGAACGGCGGGAACGGTTTACTTTGCCGGTGATACCGGTTACGGCCCGCACTTCACGCAGATTAGAGAAAGGTTCGGCCCATTGCGACTTGCTATGCTACCCATCGGTGCCTTCCGGCCGGCCTGGTTTATGTCGCGAGTTCATCTTTCACCTCAGGATGCAGTACAGTCCCATCATGCCCTGAATGCTTCTACCAGTCTGGCGATCCACTATGGCACCTTCCGGCTTGGTGATGACGGCCAGGATGAACCCGTCGAAACCCTGACACAGACCATCAAAGATCACGACAAGCCAGCGCCTCGCTTTTGGGCGCTTGATTTTGGTGAAGGCCGGGAGGTGCCACCTGTGCCAAACTAGAATCTTTAAGTGGTTAAGGCGTTCAAGCCAAACGGGATAACCATGACGATGCATTAATTCAGGAACATTGCACCCCCCAGAGGAGGAAAAATGCAAATCAACAAAAAACGCGGGCTACTCATCGCGGCATCCCTGGCAATGACCTTTGGGGTATTTCGCCTGAGCCTGTACTTCTCGCCCAACACCGATCTGAATCTCGGCCCGTACAACATTCATCATTTATATATAGGACTTATCCTCATCACCTTCAGTGCTATCCCGCTGGCCATTTTTCACGGCAACAGCCGCCTGCTCGATGCTGCTGCCGTGACATTCGGGATCGGCTTGAGTATGGCGCTGGATGAATGGGTATATCTCATCGTGACCGATGGCAGCAACGCCGCCTATCTGTTGCCCATTTCCTTCTGGGGCGGCATCCTTATGGTTGGTTTGGCCTGCACTTATGTTCTATTACTGCTTATCTTCTGCAAAAAGGTAAACGGCCCTTGATAGAGTTGTATCATACTACGGTGCTGTTTGGTGGGATAGCCGCCTGGGGTAGTATCTTTCTCATGGTCGGTACGTTTGGTTTTATATCCTACATGTTGAAGCGGTGCTCATGGTCCAGGCATGGTCAATCTTACAGTTTATGTAATTACCAGAGCGGCCCGTGGCCGTGATAATCGATTTCGCCAGGAGTAAGCAACAAACGAATGGGACATGATCATCATTATCACCATGATGTAGAGTCGATGGGTGACCGGCGGCTGGCAATGGCTATCACCATCAATATGTTGCTGACCCTGGCCCAGGTGATCGGTGGCGTCCTGTCCGGCAGCCTGGCACTAATTGCCGATGCCTTGCACAACTTCAGCGATGCGGCCTCCCTGTTGATCGCCTGGGTGGCGAGAAAAATTGGCAGGCAACCCGCTGACTATTTCAAGACCTTCGGTTACAAACGCGCCGAGGTAATCGCCACGTTGATCAATCTGGTCATGCTGGTACTGGTAGGATTCTATTTAATCTATGAAGCGCTGTGGCGCATTTTCGAACCGCAGCTTATCGAAGGCTGGACTGTAGTGATTATTGCTACCATTGCCTTGGTAATTGACATGGCAACAGCAGCGCTAACCTTCAGCATGTCGAAAAGCAGCATAAATATACGCGCCGCTTTTTTGCATAACATCTCTGACGCGTTGGCCTCGGTGGGGGTGATTATTGCCGGAACGCTAATCCTGCTTTATGAGTGGTACTGGAGTGATACCGCGCTGACCCTGCTCATTGCCAGTTATGTACTTTATCAAGCCACAACACTGTTACCAAAAACTATTCATATCCTGATGCAAGGCACACCGGAAGATGTTCCCATTGAGAACGTCATCAGCGCAATGGAAAGTGTGGTAGAGGTGTCAAACGTTCACCATGTCCATCTCTGGCAACTCGACGAGTATAGAAACGCCCTGGAGGCGCACGTGGTGATTGATGATTTTGCTCAGACAGAACATATAAAAGCGGCGTTAAAAAACCTGTTGCTCGAACAGTTTTCTATTTCCCATTCGACACTGGAATTCGAAATTGCTCATTGTGACAATGAGCACTGTTGAATTAGCTGGTGTGCTAATAAAGAAAAATCCGCTATGAAACCAATTATCAACGATATAACCACGTCATTTGAAAACCCTCCCGAGTTTGTAGAGATTAAGAAATTAAACCCCAACAGGAACTACGCTTATCCACAAGGGTTTGCAGAAAAACAGAAAAGCTTTTATAAAATTGATCCGCTGAAATTGGCTTTATCACCAGATGAATCATTTAACGTCATCAGTGATGTGGCTCAAAAGCAATCAAGATGGAAAATAGTAGGAATGGATAAAAACAAGCGGTCAATAGAAGCTGTAGCCGTCACTAAATTTTGTCGGTTCAAGGATGATATTGTTATTGAAGTCAGGCAAGGCAAAAAAAAAACAGGTGGAAGTACACATGCGCTCGAAATCACGATTGGGGAAAGGCGATCTTGGAGCAAATTTTAAACGAATCAATCATTTTTTTGATCAAATTCGTTCCTTTTTAAATTGAAGTTTTGATTTTTTCCTTTCGTTATGAATTCCTCCTTGTCAGCACCCATAAGATCATGGCAGATACTGTAGTGAGAAACGCCGCCGTAAGGAAGGCACTGCTCATCCCTAGCCATTGCCACAATACACCGAACAACACGGCACCGGGCAGCGCCATAATTCCGCCTAACAGATGATAGAGTCCGAAGACTGTCGCCTTATGTTCGTCGGGTGCATAGTCTCCCAACATGGCCCGTTCCGCACCTTCAGTAAATGCCAGAGTCGCAGCATAGCCTAAAAACAACGCCCATACGGTCATGCCGCCATCTGGCAACCAGGCAAAGGCGATGAGCAAAAGTACGCGTGCGGTCCAGCCAATGGAAACAATTCGCAGGCGGCCAAACCGGTCAGACAAGCCACCCGCGGGACCGGCCACTAGCGCTTTGACTCCGTGGGCCGCGGCCCACAACAGGGGCACCCAACTAACGGAAAGCCCACCCTTGTATGCCCATAAGATTAGAAAGGCCTCAGGTGCAGTGGCAAGTGCCAAGCCACCCGATGCCAGCACCAATCCCTTCACCCTGGCGTCCAGCCCTTTGAAAGTGAGGCGAGCCGGTGGTTGTTTAGGAATATAGGCGGGTGCCCTCAGACCGAAAACCAAAACAAAGATGAGCGCTATCCCGGGAACAATCGAAGCCATAAACACATGTTCCATGGTCATTCCCCACTGCAACAGGCCGAAGGCCAGTAGTGGACCAAGCATTGCTCCAGTATGATCCAGGGTACGCTGAAAACCAAAGGCGCGTCCCCGCAAGTGCGCATCCACACTGGAGGCGATAAGTGCATCACGCGGCGCTGTACGTATACCCTTACCCACACGATCTAAGAAGCGTAAGGTCAACACCCATCCCCATCCAAGTGCAAATCCTATCAGGGGTCGAGCCATATTGGAGACTGTATAGCCACCTATCACCAGTTTCCTGGAACTCCAACCACGATCCGCGAGCCAGCCGGAAAGTAGTTTGAGAATACTGGCAGTAGCCTCGGCAACACCTTCAACCAGGCCTACAATAGCCGGTCCTGCGCCCAGGGTAGCGGTCAGGAACAGGGGTAATAGCGGCGTGATCATTTCGCTGGCCGTGTCGTTCAAGAGCGAAGCCAGCCCGAGGACAATAACCGTGCGAGGCAAAAATCGTGTTAGAGATGGCATGGCTTTACGTTACTCATTCAGCCAATAACAGCCGGCATAGACTGCTATATTCTGATTGCGTTGGTATAACCCCTTCGCAAATAACAGGTGTTTTCTAGGAATGATCGTCTCCCTGTATCATGAAGCGCTCTTGTGATATTCACAAGCTGGTATTTAATTGATAATTAAATCATCCAGGGATGACAGCCATCGCGCTAAATTTAAGGCGACAACTCCAGATGCTTCACTCAGTGCCCGAACGCCGCCGGTTGCATCAAGTGTCTTTGCGCTGACAGTAGAGGAAAACTCTTTTGTCGCTATAACGTTACCGTGTTTAGGCGCGATGAGAAAAAATTCAATTCTCACTCTGGCTTCTGAGCTGCCATCAGTATTAATATGGTGATAAAATTCGGATAGCGTACTCTCCAGTAAAAAATCTGCCTTGCCTTTCGAATATGACGGTAATACCACTTTGAATATAGCGTNTTTGTTGATACAAGAGAGAAAGAGACTGCCGAGCATTTTATTTGGAGTATCACTCCATTTGCTGTATGCATACGGGTTTTGTGTAAACTCGTCATCTTGGTAGAGGATATGTCTGCTCATTATTGCGGTTGCACTATTTGGCATTGAGACCTTGAGTACCTTTGTGAGCCGGGCTGCTTTTTGTAACGGTTTATCTGTCGCACATAAAATATTAATCGTATAGGAATCAGGTGCAGGAACAGTATTTATTGCACATCCAGCAAATATCGCAGGGACAAACAATACAATTAGAAAATATCGTCTATTCATTATCCTTTATTTCTCCTGGCCCGAGCTTCGGTATGGTACGTTTAAGAAGAAGACCTTTTGAATTTTGTTGAATGGATAAAACCGTCTCTTCCAGATCAATTATCAAGGTTTTCATTTCATGCAATAGTTCATTGACCTGTTCAATTGTAGCCGAGCTCATCTTGTTAATATTGTAATCACCTCGGTGAAGACTCTTTTTAATGACATTAGCTAATTGCCTCACTTCATCAGAGGTATCAGCTATATTAGTAATCAACTTGCTGGTATTTTCCAGATTCTCCTCATTTAACAAGATATTTGCCCTGCCAAGCACAGTTGAAAGTTTTAGTGCAATATCGGGGATCAACTCATTCAGTCTTGTATATAGAGATGGTGCCGATTTAATGACCGGGATCTCATCGTCTTGAGATTTCAAAAGTGCCGCATCCCTACCTCCACCTTCTATTTCCATGTAAGCGAGTCCGGTAAGACCGTAAAATTTTAGTATAACAACCATGTCTTTTTTAATGGGGGTTTCTTTTTTTATCCTGAACAGCAGCTCTACCTCTTCACTGTTTTCCGGATTTATGCGTATGTTCTCCACAATGCCCACATCGACCCCCCGATACTTTACCGACGCTTCACGGCTTAAACCGGATACAGATTCTTTCATAAAGGTCTTGTAGTATTTGAAATCCTCATAAGTGCCGTATTTTTCCAGCCAAAATGCAAATACGGCTAACCCGATGCCAAATAAAAGGACAAATATTCCAACAATGATATAGTTTATTCTGCTTTCCATTTTATACCCTGTTTCTTAGCAAGCCCCTGGCCCCTTTAAAAAACCTTTCAATAATCGGATGGTCTGATTTCATAACCTCGGCAAGCGTGCCTTCTGCGACAATTTTGCGTTCGCCCAACACACAAAAGCGGTCAACAACACTCCAAATCGAATCAAGATCATGCGTTACCATAACCACTGTAAAACCCAAAATATCTCTCAATCCGAGTATCAATTCATCAAACTCCTCGGCCCCTACCGGATCAAGCCCAGATGTGGGTTCATCCAAAAAGAGTATCTTCGGTTCCATCGCCATGGCCCTTGCCAGGGATGCCCGCTTAACCATCCCTCCACTCAATTCTGCCGGGTAGAGTTTTGCTGCGTACTCGGGAAGGCCTACCATTTTATTTTTACGCTAACTATTGTATCGATCAAATCACCCGGTAAATCAGTGTATTCTTTAAGCGTAACGCCGATGTTTTCAGCCACAGTCAGAGATGAAAAAAGAGCCCCGGACTGAAAAAGAACCCCCCATTTTTTTTTCAATTCTTCCGCTTCTTTCATGTTTATGTTTAGTACATCCTTGCCCAGCACCTGTATGCTTCCGCTGTACGGACGATGGAGCATAATCATCTCTTTAAGAAGCGTCGACTTACCTGATCCGCTTCCTCCGAGTAGTCCATAAATCTCGCCTTCGGTTATTGTCAGGCTCACATGGTCGTGTACAAGATTTTCACCAAACCTTGTTACGATATCTTTCATATCGACAACTATCTTGCTCAAATGCCCAGTTCCATAAATAAGATTGAAAAGAGCGCATCGCATGCGATAACCAGAAATATGGCATTGACGACACTTATTGTGGTGTATCGGCCAATGCTTTCGGTGTTGTATGAGACCTGGAATCCCCGAAAGCAGCCCACGGCAGCAATTAATAACGCAAAAAATGGTCCTTTGATGATCCCGATCCACAAATGCTTCGTATCCAGCACGTTCTGTAAGCGCCCGATAAACTCGGCGAAGGAAAGATTCAGTTGTATTTCCGATATAAACATGCCGCCCAGGATACCGACAATATCCGCAAAAAATATCATCAGCGGCAAGGCGATCATCAAGGCAATCATTCGCGGCAAAACCAAAAACCTGAAAGGATCAAAACTCATCGTCTGCATGGCATCAATCTCTTCGGTTATTTTCATAACACCTATTTGTGCCGTATAAGATGATCCGCTTCGCCCTGCCACCACGATGGCTGTGATTAGGGGTGCAAGCTCCCTTGTGACAGATATGCCTATCATATCGACTATAAAAATATTTGCCCCGAACTTTTCCAGTTGAACGGCGCCCTGATAGGCTACAACGACACCAATCAAAAAAGAGGTCAAAGCCACGATGGGCAGCGCCCTGACGCCTGCTTCTTCAATATGCTTTATGATTGCCTTAAACCTGATTGATGACGGATGCAGGGTATAATGAATTAAAGAGACAAAACTTTCCCTAAAAACGATATAAACTGAACACTGTCAAGGAGTGATGACACGGTTTTTTTTCCGATTTTTTCAAATGTGTCGGAAATTAAATGTCTTTCAGGCGTCGATATTTTTGTCTTCTCCACCTCTTTCTGAAACAGCATGAATATTTTTTCCTGTGCAGCGTTGGCTCCGGTTATGTCTACAACACACTTTTTTTCTTTAAATATTTTTACATATTGCAAAAGCAGGATTACACCGACACTATCAAACTCTTTAACTAATGAAACATCCCAGCTAACGTTACTTTGTCTAACAATAGTTTGCGAAATATTTTTAAGTGCTGATGCTGCATCAGCAATATTATTTAGAGTCCAAACGCCAGTGCACTTTAGCAAATAAACATTATCTTTTTCATTTATCGTGACTACTGCTTTGCTGGTGTTATTTTCCATATCTGTTATCGCACCAAAATATATTGTGGATGACATGTCAGGCCTAAAAATACCTGAGCCTGGCCTGGCCGGCTTCGAAAGCCCCAAACAGAGCACACAAACATGGCTGATCCCTGGGTTACCGTGAGAAAGGAGGGCAACAGTAGGGGGACTCTTTCGCTAGCTATATCACTAAACATTGACGCCAACAGCGGAACCGCCACTGCCCAAGGAATGAAACACTTAAAATCTGTACACAGCATAGTTACCACAGTAAAGCACATGTTTTTATGCCGAGTATTGTGCCGTCGAATAGCAGCTTGGCGGCTGAATTCGAAGCTCCATAACACACATGTAAAGGCAGTAAGTGTTCTTCTCGAGGGTGGCAGTACCTGGCATAAGGCGCTTTTTCCCATTCAATAAGTCTTTTTTCCCTGTCTTGCTGTGAAATGCTTTCATTTGTGCAGGTATCAATAAGCCATTGCGCAAATTCTTCATTTCCGTGATTAGAATCCAGGTTGCTATGAGACATAAAGGCTCCCATATTATGAAATGAAAGCCCTGAACCAATAATTAATACGTTGTCCTTTCTCAGGTCTGATAGTGCCTGGCCAAGTTTAATATGAGCTTCGGGATCCAGACTTTTGATAAGCGATAACTGAACACAGGGGATACTTGCATCCGGATACATGATTTTTAAAGGTACAAATACACCGTGATCAAAACCGCGTTGATCGTTTAACTGAGCCTCAATTCCACTGTCCTGCAACAGGTCAAAAAGTCTTTTTGCGAGTACCGGATTTCCCGGTGCCGGATATTCAATTTGATAAGCCTCATCGGGAAATCCGTAATAATCATAAACTAGAGGAGGTGATTTGCCGCTGGTGATGGTCGGTTTGTTTTCTTCCCAATGTGCGCTGATTACGACGATGGCGGATGGAGCACCCAAATCAGGCGTTATCTTTTTTAGAAAATCGACCATCTTTTGATGGCCCCTGTCGCCAAGCAAGGGTAAAGGTCCGCCACCATGCGGAATGTACAGTACCGGTAATTTATTAAGCATGGCTGAATATTCCTTCTATCTATCCAATGTTTGCTCTAAAAATCATAATTATTTCAGCGATCATCTATTCTCTATTTACAGTTATAGTTCTAATCTACAACCAATCAGTAAAGGCAAATCCAATACCGATTCGATTTACCCGGACGTTATAATCAATAAGACTTTCGCCATAACCATTAAAATATTGCATAAACCACTTTACACGCCGGGTCATGGGGAAGCTCCAGTTAACTTCAAGCGCGCCGTAATTTGGCTTATCAAAATTATTTCTTAGCATAACACTGGCGGTATGCTTGCCTTTGGCATAGATTGCACGGATTTCACCATGTCCCATGTATTCATCGATGTCAGGATTATCGTCCTTGGACGAAGGCGATTCCTTGAGTTTATACCAAGGTTTAATACTCAGGTAATAGTCCCCGCGCTGGAAAGTAAAATCTGCATAGACTCGATTCCATGTGCGCGACTGCGTACCGGAACGGCCATTAGACTGGTGAACAATGCCCAGTTGTATCATTCGATTATCCAGGCCCAGAAACTGCCAGTCATTTTGGAATATCAGGAACAGCTCGGGTTCGTGCACCGTTTCACGAAATGGATATGAGGCAGAGTCATTATAGGCCTGCCAGAATGACAGATTGGTGTAGGCAAACTGGAGTGAGCCCTGCTCCCCGAACAGGTTTTCTATGAGGGGAAATTTTACACTAAACTGGAACTTCACTTCGTATTTGTCAAGCTCACCCTCATCAGAATAATAAATGGGCGCTTTATTCTGCTTGGTATTATATGTGATTGGCAGAATGTAATTGGGTTTATGGGGTGTCAGCACAAAGGACTGGTAACGGGTTGCGCGTTCGATTTGTATGCGCTGATCAAGAGCTGAAATTTCATCAACATTGTCTTTACCAACAGGATCGGTGGCCAACTCTTCGGCAACAGTTACCGCTGGCAGCATTAATACAAAAAACCACAATAATACAATGTAGTGATATATCATTGCTGTCCTGTCATTTGTAAATTCCACCTCGACCATATCACTTCAACTCAATTCGAAAACGCCAGACAGACAAGCCAAACATAAGGGTGCCCAGGACAAGGATGCCAAGCACGTCATGCCACACATAAGCTACTCCATTACCCTTAAACAACACCTGATAACCGAAGTCCATAAAGTAACGCATGGGTGAGATCAGGCTGGCATATTGCATCCATGGTGCCATGCTTTCTTGTGGCGTAAAGGCGCCGGAGAGAAACATCATGGGCATGAGAATAAGAAACAATGTCATCATCGCCTGGGCAAGGTTGCGGGCGAAGACGGCAACCAGCAGGCCAAAGGAAGAAACCGAAAACACATAGATGGCCATGACACTGTAAAACAACAACAGGCTGCCACGGATCGGCGTATGAAAAACTCCTTGCACGATAACAAACAGTGAAACAAGAGACAGCAGCATAATAATGACCACAGTCGGTATGATCTTGGCCATAAAAAGCTCTATGGGCCGTAACGGACTGACCAGCAATTGCTCCAGCGTACCGTAGACTTTCTCGCGCACCATGGCTGCGGCGGTCAGCAACATCGATACCATGGTGATCATGTTGAGCATCTCGAGCAGACTGATAAACCAGACATTATCTACGTTCGGGTTGTATTCCACGCGGATACGCGCGTCCACCTGGGGAATGTTTGCCAGATCCCGTGGCGTCACCCCTAAGCGTTGGGTCAGAAGTTGAAAATTATAAACACCAGCAATGCGTGCAATGTAGCTGGTGGCCATGATCGATGTCTGCGAAATAGTGCCATCGGAGATGATCTGAAACCGCCCTGAACCCGCTGCGACCCGGCGCTCAAAATCCGGCGGTATGACAACGGCGAGGCTGGCCTTGCCTGTGTCAAGAAATTGCACAACCTCGTCATCATTACGCGCATAGGCCACGATCTTGAAGTACGGTGCGCGAATCAGGGAGACCAACTCACGGCTTTGCACTGAACGTGACAGGTCCAGGATCACCGTAGGGTAATTGTTTACCTCAATACGCACCGCATGACCGGCAACATATATCGCACCACTAAAGGCCCACATCAGGATGAACAGGATGGGCCAGTCGTGCAGGAGTTGTTGGAACTCCTTACGGATCATGGCAACCATACGACGCCACATCAGCGGATCCTCTTGTTGAGAAACAACCATGCCAGGCTGTATACCACCAGGGTGTAGGTGGTCAGGGCCAGTAGATTAGGCCAGAAGAAACCCAACCCCAGCCCCTTGAGGTAAACGCCGCGTACCACTTCCATAAAATAAGTGGCCGGGATCAAGTGGGCGATGAACTGTCCCTGTGCGTCCATACTGCTCACAGGGGAAAGAAAGCCGGAGTAGTTGAAGGCCGGGGTCATGGTCGCGAGAAAAGTCACCAGCATGGCAGAGAGTTGTGTGCGCATGATGATCGAGAACAACAGCCCGACGCCAATGGTGCATATCGAATACAACAGTGCAGCGCTGGTGAGTACCCAAAAGCTGCCAGTGAAGCGAACCTGGAACAGCAAGATACTCATGGCAAAGATAATAAGATAATCAAGAAAGGCAACGGTGATATAAGGAACGGCTTTGCCCAATATGATCTCCCAACGGTGAACGGGTGAGGCATAAAGGTTAAAGATAGTCCCTGATTCTTTTTCCCGCACCACCACCAGCGCGCCCAGAATCGCCGGGAACAGCATGAGGATCAGTACCAGCATGCCTGGCACGATCATATTATTGCTTTCCAACGTCGGGTTGTACCAGAACGAGGTATTCACCTGTATCGGGGCGAACAGCTGAGCGCTTCCACCCAGGCGGCTTACATAGCGGCTGAGCAAACGTTCGTTAGTCTGGGCATTGATGATCGTCACATAGGCGATGATGACCCCGGCGCGGGTCGGAAAGGAACCGTCCACCGTGACACCGACCGTTGTGGCTTTATTGCTGGTCAGCTTGCGGCCAAAGTCGGGCGGGATATCGATAATCACCCTTGCCCGCCCGGAACGCATCCAGTGCTCGGCCTGGGCCGGTCCCTCCAACACACCGATAAAGTCGAAATAGTCGGAGTTGACAAAACTATCAATGTAATCGCGACTATGAGGCGAGCGTTCATGATCGACGAAGGCGATCGGCAGGTGTTTGACATCCATGCTCAGGCCGTAACCGAACAACAGCATTAACACCACCGGGATGACGAAAGCCATGCCCAGATAGACCGGATCACGCAGTAACTCACGGGTTTCCTTGCGAATGATGGCTCGGCTGCGATCCAGCATGCTTATGCCCCGGCCTCTTCCATGAAACTGACGAAGGTTTCTTCCATGGTCAGTGCCTGCTGTGTAATTTCCGCGCTAATGCCCGCCGCTTCCAATAACTGAGTGGCTTGTGCCGCATCTTCGCTGGGTTGGGCGCTTTGCCATTGAATCCGGCGGCCATACAGCATGGCATTCGGAAACCGAGCATGCAGACATTCGAAGGCAGCGGCAAATTTCCGGGCATGGACCGTGACGATGGGCCCATGTTGTTGCTGTGCTTGCTCACGGAGTTGTGCCGGGCTGCCCACCGCCACCAGCTTTCCCGCTTGCATCAGTCCGAGCCGATCACAGTGTTCGGCCTCATCCATATAGTGAGTAGACACAAGAACGGTGACCCCTCCCGCTTGTGCCAGCAGATGCACATGGTCCCAGAACTGACGCCGTGCCACGGGATCAACCCCGGAAGTGGGTTCATCCAGGAACAGAACGGGGGGTTCATGCATCAACGCACAGGCCAGCGCCAGACGCTGGCGTAAGCCAAGCGGCAATGAGGCGGTGATTCGATTTATATAGGGCGCCAACCCCAGACCTTCCAGTAGTACCGGAATACGGCGGCGGCGTGCCTCAGGCGTCAAGCCATAAAGACCGGCATACAGCTCAAGATTCGATTTGACGTTCAGGTCTCGGTACAGGGAGAAGCGTTGCGCCATATAACCGATGTGTTCACGCAGAACATCGCGCTGATGACGCACATCCTGTCCCGCCACCCGGGCCTGACCTGCACTGGGAGACTGTAAACCGCAGAGCATTTTGATCAAGGTGGTTTTACCCGCCCCATTCGGACCCAGCAGGCCGAAGATTTCCCCGGCCTGGATAGAGAGGGAAATGGCATCCACCGCCACGAATTCACCGAAGCGGCAGGTCAACGCTTCGACCTCCACGGGCAGCCGAATCTGCCTGTTGGCGTGCACGATCTCGCCGGCGGTCTCGTGCCTCGGAGTACTTGGCAGTGATAAATCTGTTGCATCCTGGCTGAGAAGTTGATGCACGAACACATCTTCCAACGTGGCGGGGATCTCATGTACGGTAGCGGTATCCAGCCCGGCCACGGCGAGCTGATCACGCAGTGCCTGCTCGCCGTCCTGCAGCAATACGTGAACCTCGGAACCGAACAAAGCTACCGATTCCGCCCCTTGCCAGTCTCGCAAGGCAGCGATGATCGCTCCGGGCGCCGCCTCGCTCACGGCCAGCAGTTGACCCGGCAAATGTTCAGTCAACTGCTCAGGCGTGTCCTCGGCAATAATCTGTCCCTCGTGCATCAGCGCCACGCGGTGACAGCGTTCTGCTTCATCCATGTAAGAGGTGGTTAACAGGACCGTCACATTACGGCGGG
>JGI24023J19991_10002696_pt1 | contig 12809 bp, 11 predicted proteins | sample Cruoilmetagenom1_FD_19991 | JGI IMG/M metagenome (IMG submission 19991)
ATATCTAGATATTCCTTTTAATTTTTCACTTCAAACCTTACCTTTTCTTTTGCTTCTGTGAATTAAAGCTTACGTCGAACTCAGGTTTTTATTTATAAAAGAACTCGTACCCGTCAAGGAATACGGTTTTTGAGAAACTTTCAAAAAGTTTTAGCTTATTTAACAAGCGCTGAGGTGCAAAAAGAGTTAATTAAGACCGGATATATTAGAGCCTATGCTTTTGAAAATCAATATGAATTTTTAGCGGTTTTAGTTGAGCATTTCTTTGAAACACCAGAAAGATTCAAGCTAGAGCATCCTACAATCTATGGGCTAATGTTAGAACTTTTGCAGTTAAATAAAATAACCAGTTAATCTAATAATTGTTTTAGATTAGATATTGTTTGTGACGGTGAGTCACTGTTAAAAATATAACTTCCTGCCACAAAAGCATCCACACCAGCATTAGCTAAAGCTTTAATGTTTTGATTACTTACACCACCATCCACTTCGATGAGTGCATTTGAACCCGATTTAATAAGTAGTTTTTTAAGCTGTTCAACTTTTTTATAGGTATTTTTGATAAAACTTTGTCCACCAAAACCCGGATTTACACTCATAATTAAAACCAAATCCAAATCAGTAATAACCTCTTCTAAGACAGAAATGGGTGTATGTGGGTTTAATGAAACACCAGCTTTCATACCAACGGTCTTTATTTCTTGAATTGTTCTATGTAAGTGTGTAGAAGCTTCATAGTGTACCGTGAGAATATCTGCTCCTGCTTTTTTAAACTCAGTGATGTAGCGTTCGGGCTGTACGATCATTAAATGTACGTCTAAGGTTTTTTTTGCATGCTTTTTTATAAAATGCATGATGGGCATACCAAAGGTAATATTGGGTACAAAAACACCATCCATAATGTCTAGATGTAGCCAGTCTGCTTGGCTATTGTTTAGCATTTCTATTTCACTTTGTAAATTTGCAAAGTCGCAAGAAAGTAGAGAAGGAGCTATAATATTTTTCATAAAGACTAGTTCTTTTACGCAAAAATACAATATAAAAAAAAACTCTCAACATGGGTTAAGAGTTTTTATATTTTATAAAGCAAGATTTTATAATTACTATCCTAAATAGGTCATTAAAATTTTACTTCTAGAAGTGTGCTTTAAACGTCTGATGGCTTTTTCTTTAATTTGACGAACACGTTCGCGAGTTAGATCAAAAGTTTCACCAATCTCTTCAAGCGTCATGGGTTGATGATCGCCTAAGCCAAAGTATAATTTCACAACATCAGCTTCACGAGGCGTTAGAGTTTCTAACGCACGTTCTATTTCAATGCGAAGTGATTCATGAACTAAATTTTTATCAGGATTTGGAGATTCACCAGAACGAAGTACATCATATAGGTTAGAATCTTCACCTTCAATAAGTGGAGCATCCATCGATACATGACGACCTGAGTTTTTCATGGACTCTTTGACCTCATTAATGGTCATGTCTAATTTTTGTGCAATTTCTTCAGGAGAAGGTTCCCGTTCGTTTTCTTGTTCTAAGAAAGCGTACATTTTATTAATCTTATTAATAGAACCAATCTTGTTAAGCGGTAATCTAACAATACGTGATTGTTCTGCTAGGGCTTGTAAAATAGATTGACGAATCCACCATACGGCATAAGAGATAAATTTAAATCCACGAGTTTCATCAAATCGTTTGGCGGCCTTAATTAATCCGAGGTTTCCTTCATTAATTAGATCAGGTAGTGTAAGTCCTTGATTTTGATATTGTTTTGCAACAGAAACCACAAAACGTAAATTTGCTTTTGTTAATTTTTCAAGGGCAATTTGGTCTCCTGCTTTGATGCGTTGTGCTAATTCAACTTCTTCATCAGCAGTAATAAGGTCAACTTTTCCAATTTCTTGGAGGTACTTGTCCAATGAAGCGGTTTCTCTATTGGTAACCTGCTTCGTAATTTTTAGTTGTCTCATTAAATTATGTGTAGTTTAAAAGTGATAAATTCTTTCTTGTGTTTATATATACGTAAGAAATCCAAAAAGGTTACAAAAAAGCAACTAATTATTAATTATAAAAAAAGCGGCTTTGATTCTTCATTTTTTATCACAGCTAATACTTGATCAATTTTAGCATATTTATGATTGAAAAAAGCCCTATGTTCTTTGATGCTTGTATTCGTGATACAGGTAGCATGATGCATCTGTTCACGTATATAAAGCTCTTGTTCTTTACAGGCTTTTTGATTATTAATTGTAAAAAACTTCAGTAAGGCATATGGATAACCAAAAGTTAATTTGTCTTTGTTTTTAACAATCATACTGTTATTCATCATCAGCAAATCGTTTGAATATAGATGATATGAAGTAGTTTGATTATTTTCACCATTTAGAGTTCTATATTCAATTTTTTTTAATTCATTTTTTAATGCAATACAAATTTCTTGCACGCTCGCGAGATCTATCTGTTTCATTCTGTAGAAGTAGAGTAGTTGTTGCAGTACATTGTTGATTGCACCATAACTCCACATTTCAGTTAAGTTTATTGTGGTATAAGCTTCAGCTACCTTTTGGGCATTTTGTATCAATTTATCTAGGATGGTGAAATCAGAAAATTTGATATTCTTATTTACGTGTGTTACTTTAAGAATAGCAAACCAAATGAAAATTTTAAATCGCAGTAGTAGTGGATTATTAAAAAAATAAAACATGGGTAATTCACGTGCACTAAATAAGATTGATGCATCGGGTCTGCCTACTAAAAATTTTAACTCTTGGTGTAAGTTTTCAAAATAAATGGTAAAATCATGTAGTTGTTTTATTGAAGAGGTTTCTTTAACTAGATATGAATTTGATTCTCCAATTTCATAAAGCTCATTTAAGGAAATATCAAATTTTTTGGCTAAAAGAATTGTTTCCTCAATGGTAAATGCGACTTTGTTCTTTAAGCGCCTATATGCTGCATCATAGTTGATGCCTAATATTGCTGCTACTTCTTCAGTAAGAGAAATATTTTTTGGTACTTGCTTTTTTAGTTTCGTTATAAAATATTCGCTAATAGTACTCATGTTTGTAGGAGGTTTAAAACACAAATATTAAAATTATTTGTGAATAATACAAAAATTATATAAATATTTTGCGATATATGAGAGTCTCTAATAGGGGTTATATAGTATATTTGCTTCATAAAAATTATGAAAAAGGATAAGGGAACTTATCCTAAGGGGGTAAATAAGAAGGCGTTCATTGATTTCAATGAACGCTTTTCTTATTTGGTAATGTGGGCGTACAATTAAAATCCCACAGGTTTTGTGCTTGTTCCAGACTATTGATCAAGCCACAAACTAAAAACGCTGAAAAATCTTAAGACTTTTCAGCGTTCTTAGTTTTAAAAAAGGCAAGCTACCTACATCACACCGCTCAACCTAATACCCTTGCTGCGTTCCCGCCCTGGGGGATTCAAAGGGAGCTAGTTGTGTAGGACTTGCCCAGCGGCAAATATACAAAAGAAATTAGAAATTAAGAATGTCGCATTCAGAATTATTTCTGTCAAAAGTTAAATAATTGATCCCCAAATTTACATGCTCGATTCTTCATTCAATTTACTATCTTTGTGAGATACTAACCTATAGAATCATACAAATGGAAAATCAAACTTCAGCAAGTAAAACCATGTTAACTTATGGTCTTTATTTAGGGCTTTCAACCATAATTTTATCCGTTGCTAATTACTCGTTTGGAAACATCTATAAACCTCATTGGATAATCAGTATATTAAACTTTGTGTTATTTATTGGATTTATTGTTTATGGTATTAAAGTTTTTAAGGAACTTAATGGCGGATTATTAAGATTAGGAGAAGCAATTAAAATAGGTATAGCAATAGCTGTTATTGGTGGGATTTTAAGTGCAGTTTATCAATGGATTTTTATGACATTTATAGAGGCTGATTTTATGACTAAAATGTTAGAAGTTCAAGAACAGGTATTATATGAAAAATTTCCTGATATGGATGAAGCAATTCTAGAAAAACAATTAGAAATGATGCAGAAGTTTTCTAGTCCAGGAATTGTGATTGCTACAAATTTAGCAGTTAGCCTGTTCTTTGGTTTTATCATAGCACTAGTTACAGGCTTAATCATGAAAAAAGAAGAAACTCAGTTTTAATAATACGATTTAATGAATTTATCCATAGTAATTCCTTTACTGAACGAAGAAGAATCACTTACTGAATTATACGATTGGATTGTACGTGTGGTACAATCCAATTCGTATTCGTATGAAGTGATTTTTATTGATGATGGTAGCACAGATCAGTCATGGAAAATCATTCAAAACCTTGCTGAGAAAGATGCCCATGTAAAAGGGATTCGTTTTCAACGAAATTTCGGAAAATCACAAGCCTTACATGCTGGTTTTAAAAGTGCACAAGGTGATGTAGTGATTACCATGGATGCAGATTTGCAAGATAGCCCCGATGAAATTCCTGAGTTATATAAGCTGATCAAAGAACAAGAAAATGATTTGGTCTCAGGCTGGAAAAAGAAACGCTACGATTCTAAAATAAGAAAAAATATACCTTCAAAATTCTTTAATTGGGCAGCAAGAAAAACCTCAGGATTGCATTTACATGATTTTAACTGTGGCTTAAAAGCCTATGATAAAGAGGTGATAAAAAATATTAACGTACACGGCGAGATGCATCGCTACATTCCGGTTTTAGCCAAAAACGCAGGATATTCAAAAATTACTGAAAAAGTAGTCACACACCAGGCGCGTAAATATGGAGTAACCAAATTTGGAGTCAGTCGTTTTATCAACGGTTTTTTAGATTTAATAACCATTTGGTTTGTGTCTAAATTTGCTAAAAGACCGATGCACTTCTTTGGACTTCTAGGCACGCTTATGTTTATAATTGGTTTTTTATCAGCTTCCTATATAGGTGTCATGAAACTGCTGAGATTGTACTATTTTCACACACCAACCCGTTTAGTGACAGATAATCCGTGGTTTTATATTGCAATGACGACTATGATTATTGGTACGTTTTTCTTTTTAGCAGGATTTTTAGGAGAAATTATTGTTCGGAATAATCCTAATATAGAGAGATATAAGATTTCTGACAGAACAAATAAATAAATAATATAAGGCTGTGTTACTCTGAGAAAATTTCTGAGAAACGCTGTGGTTAAAATTGAAAAAAATGGATATAATCAGTAAAGCTAAAAACTGGACAAAAGCACCATTCGATCGTACAACTCAACAAGAAATTCAAGACTTAATCGATGCGAATGAGCTCGATCAACTGACCGATCGTTTTTATAAAGATTTAGCTTTTGGTACGGGCGGTATGCGTGGTATTATGGGTGCTGGTATCAATAGAATGAATAAATATACCTACGGAAAAGCAACACAAGGTCTTGTACAATACATGAAACAATGTTTTCCTGAGAAGCAATTAAAAGTTGCAATTGGGTATGATTGCCGTCACAACTCTGATACATTTGCTAAGTTAGTCGCTGATGTTTTTACAGCCAATGGCGTACAAGTTTTTTTGTTTGATGAGATGCGTCCAACTCCTGAGCTATCATTTGCCGTTCGTCATTTAAATTGTGATGCAGGTATCGTCTTAACAGCTTCTCATAATCCTCCCGAATATAATGGTTATAAAGTCTATTGGCAAGATGGCGGGCAAATTGTGCCACCAGAAGATGCTGCAATTATAGCTGAAGTAAACAAACTAGGATTTGATGAAATTAAATTTGATGCGAATGACAATTTAGTAACCTATCTGGATAAAGAAACCGATGAAGCTTTTTGGAAAGCATCCCTCGAAAATGGAACTTTTAAAAGCACAAAAGGAAGAGAAAATTTAAAAATCGTATTTACATCCTTACACGGTACATCTATAAAATTAATTCCTGAAGCTTTAAAAAGGGCAGGTTATACAGATGTACATATTGTGGAAGAGCAACGCATTCCTGATGGGGATTTTCCAACGGTAGCTTCGCCCAATCCAGAGGAGCCGGCCGCACTAAAAATGGCAACTGATTTAGCCGAAAAAATTGGTGCTGATATTGTAATAGGTACCGATCCTGATTCGGATAGAATAGGTATTGCCGTACGGAATTTAGACGGTGAGATGCAATTGCTAAACGGAAATCAAACCATGTGTATGATGGATGATTTTCTTTTGAAAAAATGGCAACAAGAAGGACGATTAGATGGCAAACAATTTATAGGTTCTACTATTGTTTCTACTGATTTAGTGCAAGTGATTGCTAGAAGTTATGGTGTGGAGACAAAAGTTGGATTAACAGGTTTCAAATGGATTGCTAAAATGATACGTGATGCTGAAGGAAAACAAGAATTTATCGGAGGAGGCGAAGAGAGTTTTGGTTATATGGTTGGAGATTTTAACCGTGATAAAGATGCAGTTACAGCGGCTTTGTTAGCTTGTGAAATTGCTAGTGATGCCAAAGCTGCAAATTCATCATTTTTTAAGGAGCTCCTAGAATTATACATAAAGCACGGATTTTATAAAGAACACCTTATTGCAATCGTTAAAAAAGGAATTGAAGGAGCCAATCAAATCGCTCAAATGATGGTTGATTTACGGAATAATCCTTTACAAGAGATTGATGGTTCACCAGTCACTTGGTTATATGATTATCAATCATCCGAAGCTAAGAATTTACAAACAGGTGAATCTAAAAAAATAGCTGTTGCTAAATCAAATGTGTTAATTTACCAAACGGCAGATGGTACTAAAGTTGCAGCAAGGCCAAGTGGTACAGAGCCAAAGATTAAATTTTACTTTAGTGTAAATACAAAGTTGGCAACAAGTGTTGAGGCAAGTCAAATAGAAAAAGTATTAGACACTAAAATACAGCGTATCATTAAAGAAATGAAACTCGCATGATAGGTCTTATAACAAAACGTACTGATTAATAACGAACACCATATGGCAACAATAAGAAATAGAAATTTAGTCATATGAATTTATAAATAATTGTTAAATGAAAAATTACCTAGCGCACTTTGCACATAACTTTGCGTCCTTTGCGTGAAATTCCTATTTGAATGAACTATTTTAAGAAAATAATACGGTATGCGATTCCGTATAAAGCCTACGGTATTTTAAATATTATCAGTAATATTTTTTATGCTTTATTTAGTGTGTTGTCGTTTCTGGCACTCATACCGATGCTTAATGTCTTGTTTAAACAAGAAAATTTAGTACACGTAAAACCAAAATGGACTGGTATAACAGATATGAAAGACTTTTTTGAAAATTACATGAATTTTCAAATTACCACTTTATCTGATGCGAAGGGAGAAACTACTGCCTTATTATATATGGTCGGTCTGATAATTAGTATCTTTTTACTAAAAAATATATTTAATTATGCGGCGATGTTTTTTATCACATTCCTTAGAAATGGCGTGTTAAAAGATATTCGAAATGATTTATACCAAAAGTCTGTTAGCTTACCGATAGCCTATTATTCTGAAAAAAGAAAAGGTGATATGATGGCACGAATTTCTTCGGATGTTTTAGAAATACAACATTCATTTTTGTCCATATTAGAGTTAATAGTGAGAGAGCCTTTAACCATACTATTTACATTAGGAAGTATGTTTATATTGAGCCCAAAGCTTTCTTTATTCGTTTTAGTTTTTATTCCAATTTCAGGATATATTATATCACTCATCGGTAAAAAGCTCAAACAGCGATCAGACGAAGCGCAAAAAGAACAAGGTTATTTTTTATCCTTAGTTGAAGAAACCTTAACAGGTTTAAAAGTGATTAAAGGATTTAATGCAGAGAATTTCTTTTTCAAACATTTTAAAGATTCTACTCAGCGTTTTTATAACATATCAAACAAGCTATTAAACCGTCAAAACCTAGCTTCGCCGACTAGTGAATTTTTAGGGATTGTGGTTATTGCTGCCTTATTATTGTTTGGAGGTCGCATGGTCTTGTTAGAAAAGACTTTGGCGGCGAGTGCTTTTATCTCTTTTATGGGATTAGCTTACAATATTTTGACTCCTGCTAAAGCCATTTCAAAAGCAGTATATGCGGTTCGTAAAGGGAATGCTGCTGCCGAACGTGTGTTAGATGTACTAGAAACCAATAATCCGTTAGATGATAAAAAAGATGCACTAGAAAAAAAATCTTTAGACACACAAATAAGTTTTGATAATTTATCTTTTAAATATGAGGATGATTGGGTCTTACAAGATTTTAATCTAACAGTGAAAAAAGGTCAGACAGTCGCTTTAGTGGGGCAGTCGGGTAGTGGTAAATCGACGATTGCAGCTTTGTTAACGCGCTTTTATGATGTTGACAAAGGATCGATTAAAATTGACAATCAAGACATAAAAGATCTGACTAAAAAGTCACTGAGAGGTTTGATGGGGTTGGTAACACAAGATGCCATTTTATTTCATGATACTGTTAAGAATAATATCATTTTTGGCCTAGAAAATTGTACAGATGAACAAGTAATTGAGGCGGCAAAAATCGCAAATGCACATGATTTTATTATGAATTTACCCAATGCTTATGATACAAATATAGGCGATGCTGGTGGTAAGTTATCAGGTGGACAAAAACAAAGATTATCCATTGCTCGTGCTGTATTAAAAAATCCACCGATTATGATTTTAGATGAAGCCACTTCGGCATTAGATACAGAATCTGAACGATTGGTACAAGATGCATTAGAACATATGATGGAGAATAGAACATCGATTGTTATTGCACATCGACTTTCAACGGTTCAAAAAGCTGATTTGATTGTAGTTCTTAGAGAAGGTAGAATTATTGAGCAAGGAACCCATAAAGAATTAATAGCGGCAAAAGGAAATTATAAAATGTTGGTTGATATGCAGGAATTATAAGCCTTGTATTACGGTTTTAAACCCATTTNTTTTCCTTTTTGTAGCATAAAATCATAACAAGCANNATATTCATTTGGAATTTCTCCTTCTATGATGGCTTCTTTAATCAGTTCTTTTAAAGTTCCAATTTCTCNTGAAGGTTTTAAATGAAAGGTTTTCATAATGAGTTCTCCAGAAATAGGTGGTTGAAAATTACGNATNCGATCACGTTCTTCGACCTCTACGATCTTTTGACGAACTAGTTTAAAATTGTTGCGATATTTTTTGAATTTNTTAGGGTTTTTTGTGGTGATATCTGCATCGCAAAGAGTCATTAAATCTTCGATATGTTCTCCAGCATCAAAAACCAATCGCCTTACTGCAGAATCTGTTACGCCATCTACGACATCAATTGGGCGCGAGCTCATCATAACCATTTTTTGAACAAATTTCATTTTATCATTCAAAGGCATTTTAAGTCTCTTGAATATTTTATAGACCATTTTTGAGCCTTTAAATTCGTGTCCATGAAAAGTCCATCCTATTTTCTTGTCAAAACGTTTCGTAGGTGCTTTGCCAATATCATGAAGTAAAGCTGCCCAACGTAACCACAGGTTATTGGTGTTTTTTGAAATATTATCGACCACTTCTAAGGTATGATAAAAATTATCTTTATGTGTTTCGCCTTCAATTTCATCGACACCTTTAAGAGCAATGAGCTCCGGTAAAATAGAAGCAAGGAGTCCTGTTTTTTCTAATAGTAAAAACCCGATTGATGGTTTTCTAGAAGCTAAAATTTTATGTAGTTCTGTAACAATACGTTCTTGAGTAATGATTTTTATTCGATCTGCATTTTTTTGAATGGATTGCAACGAGAGTTCATCAATTTTAAATCCTAGTTGTGTGGCAAATCTTATCGCACGTAGCATTCGTAAAGGATCATCTGAATAGGTAATATCTGGATTTAAAGGTGTTCGAATTAGTTGATTTTCAAGATCATCCATCCCCTGAAAAGGATCTAATAACGCCCCAAAGTCACTTTTATTAAGGCTAAAAGCCATCGCATTTATGGTAAAATCGCGTCTGTTTTGATCGTCTTCTAGACTTCCTTTTGTTACATTTGGGTTACGAGTATGTTCAGAATACGATTCTTTTCGAGCTCCCACAAATTCTATCTCTAAATCATGATGACGTAACATGGCGGTGCCATAGGTTTTAAAAACTTGAACCTTTGGTTTATTGGGTAATAACTCGGCTACTTTTTGGGCTAATTCGATACCATTACCAATCGTTACAATGTCAATATCAGTGTGACTACCACGATTTAGAAAATAATCACGTACATAGCCACCAATCACATAACTTTTTGAGTTTAATAGGTCAGAGGCTTCTGTAATTTTTTCAAAAATAGGATGTTGAAGACTTTCAATATATGATTTTTCTATTGGCATTTATTCTCGGATTGTTATAATAGTTCCATCCTTCATAATTTTTAAAATTTGAGAGGATTGCTTATTTATTTTTTCTTGCTGCAAATCTACTATATAATCTACATTCTGTACTAGTTCAGATTGAATATCATTAAAGCAAGTTGGTGTTGGTGATTCACTAATATTTGCAGAAGTAGATACGATTGGTTTCCCGAAATTCTCAATTAATTTTTGGCAAAATTCATCTTTAGGTATACGAATAGCTACAGTATTATCTCCTGCAACAACATTTTCTGCTAAACCAATAGGATTACTATAAATGATACTTGTTGGTTTAGTAGTGTCTTTGATTAATTCTATAGCAGCATTAGGTATATTTGGAATGTACTCTAGAAGCATATCAATAGAATTTACTAAGATTACTAAACTTTTACTCTCATGTCTTTTTTTAAGTTTAAACACTTTTCTAACAGCAGCTGTATTGGTGGCATCACATCCGATTCCCCAAACCGTATCAGTTGGGTAGAGAATGGTGTTTCCTTTTTTTAAAATAGATTCAGCTTTAAAAAGATGTAAAAGGAATATTTTCTTAAATTTTTTCTCCATTTTTTGCTCTCCAAATATATAGGTGTCTTAAAAAGTTATAATAAGCATCAATTGTACTAATAATAAAACCTTGTTTTCCATCTAAAAATCCTAATTTAACGATATAGGAGATGAAAAAATTAAAAAATGGTCTAAACAAGATATGATAAGAAGTGATTCTTTTAATTTTAGGCAAATTATCTATTGCTTTCCATTTAGAATATCTTTTTTGTCGATCAATAAAACTATCTAAGCTCTTATAAGTATAGTGTTGTAAATGATTTTTTAGGGCTCCAAATTTTTGATTGTCAATTATTTCTGCATGTACTTTTTTATCTTCATAACGGCATTCATCTCTTTTAAATAGTCGAATCACTTTGTCATTTTTCCAAGTTCCAAAGCGTATTCTTTTTCCCATAAAGTAATTGTCTCTTTTAATCCAATAACCATTAAAAGAATCGTTATCATTTTTTAATCTCTCTATTATTTCGTTTTGTAATTTATCAGAAATAATCTCATCAGCATCTAATAAAAAGATCCATTTATTGTTGGCTTGTGGGATAATCCAATTCTTTTGATTTGCTGAATAATTATATTCTCTTTGAATAATTGTAAGATTATATTTTTTTGCTATTTGTAGGGTGTTGTCTGTACTGAAGGAGTCAATTAAAATTACTTCATCACACCATAAAACGGATTTTATAGCATTTTCTATATTCATCTCTTCATTGAAAGAAGGGATAATTGCAGTAATTTTTTCTTTACTGTTGTTACTTAAAGTAAAAGGTTGTCTGGTGGTACTTTGATAGATACTAAATGTTTGCTTTCCCAATTGTTGTAGAGAATGTTTATTGACTACATATTGATAAGCATTTTTAATGATTTGGTTCTTTAACAAGGGGTCTTCTAATAATAACAATACGTTTCTTGAAAGTTCTAAAGGATTTCCTATTGGAGCAAGTAAACCTGTACTATTATGTATTACAATTTCCTCAACTCCACCACATTGTGTGCTTACAACAGGTACTTTTGCTAAGAAAAAGTCTAATATGCTTGAGCCTAAACCCTCTGAAACAGAGGTGAATAATAACAAATCTAATTGTGGGATTATTTGATCTATTTCCTTTATAAAACCAGTTAAAATGATTTTATCTTGTAGATTATGCTTTTTGAGGAGTTGATTTATAATCCGTTTTTCTTTGCCTTCACCAATGATGAAAAACATAAGTTTATTTCTTTTTTTAAGAATTAGACGTGCAGTTTCAATAAACGTATTGTGATCTTTTTCTTTACTCAGTGCCGCTACATATCCAATCAGTGTGATATCATCTGAAATATGGTGTTTAGTTCTTAATGAATTAGATTTTGGAAGATCATCATATTTAGTTACATCAATACAGCTTGGGATTATAAAAGTTTTAGCTCCTGGAAAACTATCTAACACTACTTGTTCAACTGCTTTTGATATGCATAAGATAACCTCAACTTTTGAATGTGTATATTTAAAACGAGTTAACCATTTCCTTTTAATCGGAAAAATTACACGTCGAGAAACAATAATCTTAGGAGTTTTTCTATAGAGCGTTGCAGCAATTATAGCATAGGTATGCGATTTAGAGTCATGTACATGTATGTGAGATATTTGATGTTTGACACATGTATTATAAATGGTAATTGCCCATTTTAAACTAAATCCATTACCCTTGCTTAAAGTGACAGCTTTAAAACCATGTTCTTTACAAAAAATGGCTAAAGGAGTGTTTTCAGGACATAATAAAAATTGATTTATATTTTTATCAAGTAAAGACAACATTAAATTTGCTATTTGCCTTTCTCCTCCTCGCCAAGTGATGGGTGATGATATGTGTAGAATATTAATCATTCATTAAATCTTTATAAAGATTCATTATTTGTTTTG
>JGI24023J19991_10002698_pt1 | contig 12807 bp, 10 predicted proteins | sample Cruoilmetagenom1_FD_19991 | JGI IMG/M metagenome (IMG submission 19991)
CGAGCTGCAACCCGAACACGCACTGGCCTGGGCGCGCCTGGCGGAATTGTATTTATCCACGGGCGATCTCCAGCCAGGTCTGGATGCCGCGAAACGTGCCAGTGAGTTGGAGCCGGATTTGGCGCGCACGCAAACCATCCTGGGATTTGCGTACCTTATCCAGTTTGAGGTTGATCGTGCAAAGCAAACCTTCGAGCGTTCATTAACACTGGACTCGGCTGATCCGCTGGCTCGCCTGGGGCAAGGCTTGGCCGAGATCCGTGATGGCCATCTACAGCAGGGGCGCCGATATATCGAGATCGCCGCAAGCCTCGATCCCAATAATGCATTAATTCGTAGCTATCTGGGTAAGGCCTATTATGAAGAGAACCGCAGCAAGGTCGCCGGTGACCAGTTGCAACTGGCCAAGGAGTTGGATCCCGCAGACCCAACGGCCTGGTACTATGATGCCATTCGATTACAGTCGGATAACCAGCCGGTTGATGCCATGCTGGATTTGCAGGAGTCGATCAAGCTGAATGACAACCGTGCGGTGTATCGCTCACGACAATTGCTCGACCAGGATGCTGCGGCACGTAGTGCCAGTGTCGCCAGGATATATAGTTCGCTTGGTTTTGCTCAACTGGCATTACAGGATGGCGTCAAGTCGGTCGATGCCGATCCATCCAATCATTCGGCCCACCGTTTCCTGGCTGACTCCTATGCCTTGTTGCCACGACACGAAAATGCGCGCCGCAGTGAGCTCCTGCAATCGCAGTTGCTGCAACCATTGAATGCTAATCCCATTCAACCCCAATTGGCGGAAAGCAATCTGGGTATCCTCAGTGGTGCAGGGCCTGCGGGGCGTGCATCATCTGATTTCAATCCGTTATTTACCCGCGATGGGATCAACTTCCAGATGAATACGATAGTGGGCAGTCAGGGCACGTTGGGTGAAGACCTTACGTTCTCCGGAATCCATAAGAATATCGCCTACAGTATTGGTCAGCATCATTTTGAAACCGACGGGTATCGTGTGAATAATGATTTAAATCAGGATATCTATACTGCGTTTGTGCAGGTCGCGCTCACTAACAATACCAGTATACAGGCCGAGTATCAGAATCGTGACCAGGTCAATGGTGATTTGTACTCAAATATAGCGGCTGATAATTTTTCTTCAGACCAGCGCTTTAAGCAGTCGATTGAGTCCGGTCGCCTGGGTTTACACCACCGCATAGCGAGTGACATTGATCTATTAATGTCGATTATATACACGGATTATAATAGACAGAGTTTTCAACCATTTTTTGAGCAGTTCACTGTTCCTTTCCCTGCAACCAAAGAGGGTTTTTTCGATTTCAGGAAGGATAGTGAATCACTACTGTCAGAGTTGCAATTGATCAGTAAGGGTCGTCGTTATAATTATATTGTCGGTATTGGTAATTACGATGAAGACAATAATGTCAACGACCGACAATATGAGCTGGTGAATGCGCCTATTTTTCCAGGCCCAGTGTTACGCGATATTCGCACAACTGAAGGGATTGATGCGAGTTACTGGAATACTTATCTCTACTCCCAGTTGGAGCTGACACAGCAGTTGACGCTAGCAGTGGGTGCGGCATATGACAAGCTGTCCAGTAGTGATTATGATAATAGTGGAGTAAATCCAAAGCTTGGCCTTACCTGGTCGTCAGGATCTGGAAGTACTATCCGACTGGCCTATATCGAAAATGTAGGGCGTCCCTTGAATTCTGATCAAACACTCGAACCTACCCAGGTGGCCGGTTTTAATCAATTTTTTGATGACATACCAGGTGCAAAAATTAAACGTTATGGTGTGGCGTTTGAGCAGCAGTTTACCCCGACCGTATTTGCTGGTATCGAGCTGACAAAACGCGAGAACGCAGCGCCCGTTGCCATAGATGGAGTTATCGGACCTCATGGGATTGACAATCGTGACGAGACTTTACATCGTGCCTATGCATATTGGACTCCGTCGAGGCAGCTGGCGTTGAGTGCAGAATATTATCTGGAAGAAGATGACGGTCAGGTGTTTAGCCCTCGCCGTTTGAATTCACGAAGACTTCCCTTGGGCATCCGATATTTCTGGCAAGGTGATAATTTTGCGTCGTTCACCGGAACCTATGTCGATCAGACTTACAGAGATTTAACGATGGATGCGCAAGATAATTTCTGGGTATTCGATGCCGCAGTCGGTTTTCGACTTCCCAGGCGTCAGGGTAGTTTTCAACTGGTCGTTAAAAACCTGTTGGATAAGTCATTCGTATATTATGATGCAGGAATACAGGGGATAACCAGGAATACGCGTAATCCGACCTATACACCTGATCGCCAAGTCGTGGCGCAGTTCAGCTTTGTTATTCAGTAACAGCTGTTGGGATTTTAAGGGTGTGCAGAAAAACTAACGATAACAACATGTGAGATGTTCGCGATAATTGCCTACCCGGCTTTTGAGCGGATAGGTCGATTGCTGTTTCTGAATTTATTTATACTGTCCTCCATATGCCTTATTTTTGTGAATAAGGAAAGCGTAACTTGATAGAATCGGTCAGAAATAGATCTTCCTGTCTACTGGCCTTATCTGTCCAGTTTTATCCAGTCATAAATTCGAGTGCTTTTTCACTACCGATCTGTCCTGATCAGTGCTATCTTTAACGGGTAGGACATAGCTCAAACTGTTTTTTTTGCAGCATCATATTTTATCGGTTATGTCCTGCCTGGTCAGGGCTCAGTTTTTTTACTAATGCGGGATGTTGTCTTAACGTAGGTGACATGGATAGTGGAGTCCAGTAGTGCCGGTTTTTCAGTAATGTACTGAAGGAGAGGTTGTAGGTTTTATCGTAAAATAAAATGCGGGAGAGATAGAATGTATAATAATAAATTATATTATTTCATAGTAGCGTTGTTTTTGTTTTCAAGTGTTAGTATTAATGTTTTTGCTCAGTCCGACTCTAAGGAAAGGCCACTCCTAACACAGCAGATTGACAGCGGTGAGATAGTGATTGCGTCAGGGTCGATTGCGGCGCTTGTTCCAGCTGCAGAATCTGTTGCTCCGTTGGTTTCCGCAGTTGATAATTTGAATAATTGCGCGTGGTATGAGGTTCCATGTTTTCAAGGGCCTCCTCCTACTTCGAAATGTAACTGTCAATTCCTGTACTGCTCTACCGGTTGGACGCAGGGGCCATGTCCAAACCCATAGTCGCCCAATGTGTGATACTCATATGGTACATCACAGGATTAAAAACTTTTCATAGTCATGTGAGATACTGACGATGTCTATGTGAAATGCTCCGGGCTTATCCTAGGCCCGGACAGTAGCTTATTAATAGGCGTGATTGTCTATGAGTTCAGTTTGTCAGGCAAATGCGACTAGAATAATATTAGCCTTTTCGCGATCTCAGCTTGAAATAATAATTCATCAAACCCTGTGTAGAGCTGTCATGAGTTCGTGATACCTCGCCCTCATTGATTTCTTCCAGGATATTATTCGCCAGTACCTTGCCCAGTTCGACGCCCCATTGATCAAATGAATTCAGGTTCCAGATAATGCCCTGAACAAATATTTTATGTTCGTACAGGGCGATAATGGTGCCCAGGGTTTTCGGGTTGAGTGTGTGAAATAAAAAGGTATTGGTCGGGCGGTTGCCGGGGAACAGCTTGTAGGGTAACAGTACTTCGGCGTCTTTTTTATCCATGCCAGCATTGAGTAATTCTGTCATGGCTTCATCGGCGGTCTTGCCGAGCATCATGGCTTCTGATTGAGCGAAGACATTCGACATCAGGGCGCGATGGTGTTCGGCGATACATTGGAAATTGGATACTGGCGCGAGCATATCCGCCGGAACCAGTTTGCTGCCCTGGTGCAGGAGTTGATAAAAGGCGTGCTGGCTGGCGATGCCGATTTCACCGAACAGCACGGGTCCGGTGCTGTAATCGACAAAGGCACCGGCGCGATCAACGGATTTGCCGTTGCTCTCCATATCGGCCTGTTGCAGATAGGCGGGAAAGCGATGCATGTTTTGATCATAGGGCAGGATCGCGATGGTCTCGGCGTTGAAAAAATTGTTATACCAAACCCCGAGCATGGCCATGATAACGGGGATGTTATTCTCGAGAGGGGTGCTTTTAAAATGCTCATCGGCCTCGCGTGCGCCTGCCAGCAGGTCTTCAAAATGCTCACTACCAATAGCGATAACGATCGACAGGCCGATGGCCGACCACAGGGAATAACGGCCGCCGACCCAGTCCCACATCTTCAGGATGTTTTCGGGGTTGACGCCAAACTGTTCAGCAGCAGCGGGATTGGCCGTGACGGCGACCAGATGGCGGTGCAGGTTTTCCGTGGATTCAAATTTATGCAGTAGCCATTTACGTGCAGTGTCTGCATTCACCATGGTGTCCTGTGTGGTAAAACTTTTGGATGAGATGATGAACAGGGTGGTATCCGGGTTGAGTTTTTCCAGGGTGTTGGTGATGTGGTTTTCATCGATATTATTGACGAAGTGGATCGCCAGGTCGTGGATGGTATAAGGTGTTAATGCCTCGGTGACCATTTGCGGGCCGAGGTGGGAGCCGCCGATGCCGATGTTCACGACGTCGGTTATCGGTTGGTTGGTGGCACCGCGCCAGGCGCGGGTACGAATTTTTTCGGCCATATTTTTTACACGCGCGAGTTCATAGTCGATCTCGCCACTGACGTCTTCACCCATGACATAGACCGGTTTACGAGTGTCTGCGCGCAATGCCGTATGTTGCACGGCACGCCCTTCGGTATGGTTGATGGCCTCGCCTGCGAACATTTTATCGCGCCATTCTTCGACATGGCTTTGGCGCGCGAGCTGGATGAGTTTGTCGATAGTGTCCTGGTTGATACGATTCTTGGAGTAGTCGAACAATAAACTTCCCAAGGTCAGTGAATATTTATTAAAGCGATCGGGATCATCGGCAAACAGCTCTCGCATATGAACGTCTTTCATTTCAATATAATGTTGTTGCAGTGCCGTCCATGCCGGTGATTGTTTTAATGAAGACATTGTTTATTCCTCGTGTATGTCATGTTATGAGTGTGCTCGGACAGCCATATTGTCTGTTTGATGTCATCGTAATTTTTCATGTTGTCTTTCAATGGTTCGCACTATAATGAAGCAAGTAGAGTGTTTGATTATTTTATATGCACCGTTATTAAATATTCTATGCACTTATATTGCTGGATTTAACCACATTCCGTGCATTTGGCCAGTTAATCTGGTGCCATGCGGGTTTGTGCACAATAATTGCTAAGCAAGTTATATGCCTTACAAAAAAATACAAACAGGGTCACAGTGATATGACGGCATCGACTACAATCCTGGGCCAATGTCGGGATTTGATGGCAACGCTGTTGTTGCCGCCAGATTTTGAAAGTATCGTGCAGACGATTTATATACCATTGGCACAAATGATACTGGATAGTAAACACGATGGTCCGTTGATGGTCAGTATTAATGGCGCCCAGGGGACGGGTAAATCGACCATGACGGCTTTTCTGAAAGTCATTATCGAGTCAGAGCTGGCCTGCCGGGTGACGGGCCTGTCACTGGATGATTTTTACCATACACGTGCAGCGCGTGAACGTCTTGCGTCTGAAGTGCATCCACTCCTGATAACACGCGGTGTCCCTGGTACCCATGACGTCGGTCTGTTGGAATCTGTGCTGGAGAACCTGATGAACAGGCGCGCCTGTGCCGTGCCACGTTTTAATAAGGCCATTGATGACCGTCTGGGAGAGTCGGACTGGTCGCATGAAGAGGCTGGGGTGGAGGTTATATTATTTGAAGGTTGGTGTAACCATAGCCCGATACAAACTGAAGATGAATTACGGCAGCCGATTAATCAACTTGAAGAACTGGAAGACACTGAAGGTGTCTGGCGTCATTATGTCAACGAACAGTTGCAGGTGTATCACCGACGATTCTTCGATCAGGCGGATTTGTGTATTATGTTGCAGGTGCCAGACTTTGACAGTATCTATACCTGGCGTAGTTTGCAGGAGCAAAAGTTACGCGACAGCTCGCCGACCGATCAACAGCAGGGTGTGCTGGATGAGGTCGCCTTGAAACGTTTTATCGAGCATTTCGAGCGTATCAGCCGACATACCCTGTTGCACTTGCCGAAGCTCGCTAATGTGGTGTTGCCAGTTAACCCGGACCATTCGATCAGGGAGATCATTCGTCGACATGACTAGTCCTGCACCACATTGGATGGTAGTGACCGACCTCGACGGGACGATGATGAGCCATGACGATTATTCGCTGGAGGGTATCCAGGAGGTCGTCAGCCTGCTGCATGAACAAAACATTCCTGTGGTGTTTAATACCAGTAAGACCTATGCCGAAAGCAGGGCAATACAACAAAGACTGACCATTAATGATCCCTTCATCGTTGAGAATGGTTCTTGTATTTATTTGCCACGAGACCCGTATCGGCCTGCACCGCAGGATGCAGGCATACGAGATGATTTCTGCTCAGTACAACTGGGGTATTCACAACAGCACATTGTCTCTATCCTTGATGAAATGAATTTACCTGGGGAGTATTACACGCGCTTGTCACAATGTACGGTCGAGCAGGCCGTGGCACTCACAGGATTAACGCAGGAACAGGCCAGGCAGGCGATAGAGCGCGAATTCAGTGAGCCGATTATCTGGCACGCAGGTGACGAGGCAAAGGCGGCGTTTATAAAAGACCTTGGATCTCATCAATTGAGTACCCTACAAGGTGGGCGATTTTTACATATATTGGGGGCATGTGATAAAGGTCTGGCGATGCAACGCTTGCTGGCATGCTATGAGCATAAGATCAGCACGATTGTTCTCGGCGACAGCGCCAATGATATTGATATGTTATCGCTTGCCGACGTATCCGTTGTTGTCAATTCGCCGGCTAATCATTATATGGAGCGGCGTATAGACCCCGTTATTAAAACCATTGCATCTGCCCCTGCCGGGTGGATAGAGGCTATTAACAAGGCCTTGTTGCAGATAAGTAGTTATCAGGAGGACACATGAGTGATTTTTTTCAGAATGGACGCATCACAACCTTGCATAATCTTTGCACGCGTACACTCGAAGAGATAGAAAATGAATTACTGTATTTTTCGCATATGCGGCCGATGGGATTGATCCTGCCGTCCTTGTATTCCGAGATACAACGCCCGGCCTTGACGACAATTGTGCAAGAGTTAAAAAAAGTGCCTTATCTTAATCAGATCGTGATTGGTATTGATCAGGCGGATAGAGAGCAGTTCAAACATGCGATGCAATTTTTTTCGGAGCTACCGCAACAACATGACATTTTATGGAATGACGGTCCGAATCTACAGGCTGTAGATGCAAAATTGCGTAAAGAAGGCCTGGCGCCGACCGAGCGTGGAAAAGGTCGTAATGTGTGGTATTGCATGGGCTATATGCTGGCCAGAAAAAATACCCAGGCAGTGGCATTGCATGACTGCGATATTATTACCTACAAACGTGACATGCTAGCCCGTTTGCTTTATCCAGTGGCCAATCCGCAATTCAGTTATCGCTTTTGCAAGGGCTTTTATCCACGCATCATGATGGACTCCATGAACGGGCGGGTATCACGCTTGCTGGTGACACCTCTGGTGAGAGCCTTGAATCAACAGCATGGCCCGCATGATTATCTGGAGTTTCTGGACAGTTTCCGTTATCCGTTAGCAGGTGAATTTTCCATGCGCTACGATGTGCTGGAAAGTTTACGCATGCCCACCGATTGGGGGTTGGAAGTCGGTATCCTGATGGAGATGAGAAAAAATTACGCCACTAATCATATCTGTCAGGTCGATATCGCGGATAACTACGATCACAAGCATCAGGATCTGTCCAGCGATGACAAGGAGAAAGGCCTGTCGAAAATGTCGATTGAGATCGCCAAAGCCATATTTAAAAAACTGGCGACGGATGGTATCACTTTTTCACAGGAAAGTTTAAGGACGACCAAGGCAACGTATTATCGTATCGCGCTGGACCTGATGGACAGCTATCGTCATGACGCCATATTTAACGGATTGAGTTATGCCACCCATGAAGAAGAAATGATGGTGGAAATGTTTGCCAAAAATATCAAACATGCAGGCAAGGTGTTTCTGGAAGATACCGATAAGGCACCCTTTATTCCGAGTTGGAATCGGATAGCCAGTGCCATTCCGGATATATTCACAGAATTGCTGGATGCCGTTGAGGCCGATCAAAAAGAGTTTTCATGACTAAGGAAACAGGCAATACTGTGTTACTGGAACTGAACAGGCGGATACAAGACCATCTGGCAAAACTCTATGCCGATGCGGACCTGGATGTGATCAGTGCCGAAATATTTAAGATTATGGGCTTTGCAGGCGATGTCGCAGAAGTTGACCAGCACAGTAATTTATGGGATGAAAAGGATATTGTTGTTATTACCTATGGCGATAGTATCAAGACAGAACATGAACTCCCGCTGGTGACGTTGCAGCGTTTTTTACAAGAGTACTTGCAAGAGGTTGTCAGTATTGTCCATATCCTGCCTTTTTACCCTTTCAGTTCCGACGATGGTTTTTCAGTCATCAATTATTCTGAAGTGAATCAATCCCTCGGTGACTGGCAGCATATCAGTGCGATTGCCAAAGATTTTTCCCTGATGGCAGATTTGGTGATTAATCATTGTTCCAGCCGGAGTTTGTGGTTTGACAATTTCAAGCAAAGACAGTCTCCAGGTATTGATTATTTTATCGAGTGTGATACTGATATTGATCTGGATGGTGTCGTTCGTCCACGCACCTCGCCATTATTACGACCAACGGAAACGCTGGATGGTGAGCGCCACGTCTGGTGTACCTTCAGCCACGACCAGGTGGACCTGAACTTCAAAAACCCTGCTGTACTGCTCGAGTTTATCAGGATCATCAAGTTGTACATGGATCACGGTGTATCCTTGTTTCGTCTCGATGCAGTCGCTTTTTTGTGGAAAGAATTGGGTACGCCCTGCATCAACCTGATTGAAACGCATGAAGTCATTCGTTTGTTACGATTGTTGATAGAGCACTATCATTCTGACGCCATCGTGATAACCGAAACCAATATCCCGAACCGTGAGAACCTGTCTTATTTCGGTAATGCCAACGAGGCTCACTGGATCTATAATTTTACCTTCCCGCCCCTGGTGCTTTATACCTTGTTGTCAGGGAAGTCAGATTGTCTCAAGCAGTGGATGATGAGTATGCCTCCTGCGCAAAATGGTACAGCTTATTTTAATTTCATTGCATCGCATGATGGTATCGGTCTGAGGCCGGTCGAGGATATTTTATCCGAGCAGGAGGTAGACGAACTTGCCGCCCTGATGAAAGAGTTTGGCGGTGATGTCTCATGGCGTGCCATGACGGACGGCCAACATCGTCCTTACGAATTGAATATCAGCCTGATCGATGCCCTGAAGGGAACGTTCGCAGGCGAAGATGGTTATCAGATGGACCGCTTTGTGTGTGCGCATGCGATTATGCTGGCCCTGGAAGGTGTGCCGGCGTTTTATGTTCACAGTCTCTTGGCGACGGGAAACGACCTGCAGAAAATGGAGATGACATCGAACAAACGCTCGATCAACCGTCATGTCTGGGACTATGACGACCTGGTCGATCAATTAAATGATACACAGTGCCAGCATCATCAGGCCTTTGTCAGGCTGACACAGTTGATAACAGTGCGTAAATGCCAGAAGGCTTTTCATCCTAATGCGACCCAGTTTACCATGCATTTTGAAGAATCCCTGTTCGCCTTCTGGCGACAGAGTCAGGACCGTTCGCAAAGTATTTTTTGTATCTACAATATTAGCAATGAGCCGAATGAGTTGGCACTAAAGGATGTCAATCTAACCGAGCTGGATGAATGGCGGGATTTAATCAGTGGACAGCAATATCCGGATTTGCGCGAGACGGTACTGCTTCAGCCCTATGAATTTGTCTGGCTCACTAATATTTAGGGAGCCCTTGATCACTTCAAGAGTAGCTCAGAGGTTCCTCAAATACGCTCTTATGTAACCATAAAAAAACCGGCCACGTGGCCGGTTTTTTTGCCTTGCATAGGAATATAATTATTGAACGCTACCAAATGAGTTACTGGTACTGTCTGCCGGTGCACGCAAACCGGCGAGTCGACAACCTTGGGCTACTGGCCCTCTGGGGATGACGGTGTAGAGGTATTTGATGCCACCTTCATCATGAAATTTTTCATTCAGTGCATCGTGTAGTTCACGGATATGAACCTTGTCATGCTTGGCATAGTATTCCTGTAAGCCGATGATGACTTGCCAGTGTGTCTCCTCCAGAGTGATGCCTTCAAGGCGTGCCTGGGCCTCGGCATCGGCACTCGTCCAGCCTTCAGGGGCGTGTGGAAACAGGGCTTCTTTGCGGGTGGAATTTTCAGGATTCAGGTGTTGGATAATGGACTCTGACATAGATGTTTCTCCGATGGTTCTATAGATATTGGTTAGAGAAGGACGCTCTAGTATTGACTATAGACGCTGACGTAAATTCTTCCAGTTTCATCAAGCTTTCACAAAAGTCATGCTACCTTACCTGTGAATTCGATTGGCTGGATACAGGACGTTATGGTGAGCCGCTAGGTGGGAACCGGTTATATAGAGTCACCGGGAAACAGCTAGGTTTTTCACGACGCTGCTATGGCTCATTAATCAAAACGCCCTGAGGTTTGGCCGAAAGGGGTCAAAAAGTGAATTTCACACAATATCATGGGTGGTTATTAACGGTTTTGGATCGTGGTTTGTAGGATTATTCCTATTAAGCCACGCTGGTCGTTCAGGAGTAGCACATGCAACAGGAAATGAATGCCACTATTATTATTAAATCACCCGATGTGAGCGAAAGCAGTCGTGGCAAGATCAACCCGATGCAGGCGGGCCTGGGTGACTTCTTGCCTGATTTACAAACGGTTATTAATACATCGCGTTATTTCAGGGATGCCGGTTTCAGGGTGCGGCCAAATCATGACTGTATCAATATAAAAGGGTCATCGACGCTGTTCGAGTCAATGTTTGGCCTTCATTTAATGCAGGATGGGGCGGTGAATGGTCCCAATACGCTTCATGTCCCTGAATCGTTGAAAGATATTTTGGTCAGGGTGATTTTTTAAAGTGAAGTGAACAGGGCCGCATTAAATATTAACAGGGAGTAAAGGGAGTCAAGGTCAAAGGAGCGCTGACCGGGTCAGGGAGGCCGCAAAGGGTATCTAAAGGAATTGGATACCCTTTTTTTATGTCTGTGACAATGCATTTTTCTATTTCTGTGAATATCTCACAAACAGGGTGTGAATTGGGTACCGTAAATATTTTTACATTTTGTAACAATGTCACCATAGACTAAATAAAAATAACAAAATGTAAAAGGTTCATATGGGTATCGATGGTGGTGAAAAAACAAGCTTCAGGGGAATGATTATGTTGGCACAAGCAAATATTATGGACTTCAGGTCTCCCGTTAATGAAACACCGGAGATCGCATTGCGCGGTGTCTGGAAAGATTTTATTGGTAGTATCGCAGGGATAGGTAAGGGTATTTATAATACACGCTCGGAGATGTCATCGGTATTGAATCATAACCTGGTGCTGATGCATACCTTGCTGATGTCGACTTCAATCTACAGGGAAAATGTCAATAGTTCGTTCCGGCGCATGGCGCGCACCAAATACTGGGGCTGGAAGTCTATCTATGAAGACAGGCTGGGTAAAGCCGGGTTATTTTCTATCTACGATAATGCACCGGTTCCTTTACATGATCATCCTGGTTCACGTGGTGCGCTCATGGTGATCGAGGGTGAAGTGGAAGTGGAACGCTTTGACCTGCATGAGTCGTCACGTCAGCATAATGCATCGGGGGTGGTTGAATTGCAGCGGTGTGACAGGGTCAGGCTCAAGCCGTTTGATATTACCTGGTTTGGTAAAGACGAAGGTAATATTCATGGTATGCAGGCCTTGACCGATCAATGTGTCATGTTGAAAGTGCAGTTGCTCGCTCACGATGCGGGCGACCGTTCCTGGTATTTTCCGACCTTTACTGTTGAACGTGATGAGGATATCGTGCCGGCAAGGCGCATCATGAGTCAGTATTTGTAATGCTGTCGGTATCGGAGGTGCGAGATGAAAAGGAAGATTTTACTCGTATTATTGTTGAAAATAGTTTTGATGGGTAATGTCGCTATCGCAGCTGATAATAGTGGTGATCATCGACTGTCACGATTGAATTTCGCCGTGGTGAGCCTACCGACCGTCGAACGTAAGTTGATTGACAATGCAGAGGCCGACAATGACGTTAAGCAGGATTATGTTCCAGCTCTAGTGGTCGAACGTTACAGAAAGTCTGCTCTGGCAGGCAATGCCGAGGCGCAGTTTCAACTGGGCTTATTATATATCGATGATGAGCTGCCTGAGGAAGACAGGGGTTTGGGCATGTTCTGGGTAGAACAGGCTGCCGAGCAGGGGCATCAACAAGCCAAGATTGTCATCAATAGCCTGGAAAGGGAAGATGCTTCATTTGGTTGTTAGCTGTAGTTTGGCTCATGCAGAACGAGTTACGAAATATACTGGTCTGTCATGTAAATAGACCCTCTCTATTGAGAGGGTCTCAATGTTGATAGTTCTATTGCAATAGCAGGAATAACGCACCATTACCACGGCGGATATTCAACAACAGCCCCTTGCTATTCGAGCTTACCGCTTTTTTCAGATCATTCAGATTCTTGATCGCTATACGATTAACGG
>JGI24023J19991_10002699_pt1 | contig 12804 bp, 15 predicted proteins | sample Cruoilmetagenom1_FD_19991 | JGI IMG/M metagenome (IMG submission 19991)
ACATATATTCCCATAGTCTATAGATATACCTATTTTTTTCATTATCAAGTACCCTTTTTTGTCTACATTGTTTTATGACAGTTTGAGTGTTTTTACACCCACTGTTTACTAAAAGCAATCATACAGAAAAAAGATAAAATTATGGGTAGACCTCTATATATGTGTTCATACTTGGAAGAGTGTAGGTGGGAAGGAGTAGGTATAAGACTATTTATTTTGTATGTAATACGGTAAATTCACTTTCTTCTTTTGAGTTAGAAGGTTTTAACTTAATAGTATTATCTATTGCAAACCTATATGTAAAACGTTGCATATAAGTACATTGACGTAATTTAATTTTAGTTCCTTTTGGAATAACTATACCATTGTCGCCTATAAGGTCATTTTCTACAATATGTAATTCAGCTTTCATAGGACAAAGAAAATCAGAAATATTGTACGTATTTCCAATAATTACACCGAATATAAATACAATAAGTATCAATAGTGATAATATTATTTTCAATATAGTACCTACAACTTAAATGCTTGCCATTCTGCAGCTCTTGAGCTTCTTTCCGCACCAATTCCAGGAGGCATATCATGTAACTCATTTATACTAGGATCAATTGATACTGCTTCTTCTAAAGAAATAATTCTTGCATCTTCTTCACTATGGCTGTTATCACCACATAAAAATTGCCACATTCCATTATCTTCATCATGAGTCACATAAAGAATAGAAGAATTTTCTTCTAATATATGATTACATATAAAACAAGCTGTATTTTAACTTCTGTAAATAAATAATCTTTTTTCTTTCCAAATAAACTTTTAATCATTTATTAAGTTCCTCCAACCAAACCTCAAAATCAACATCACTAGCCATCTTCCAATCCGCTCTAGGACTCAAAGAAATCGTACCCACTTTAGGCCCATCAGGCATACAAGAACGTTTAAACTGTTGGGTGAAGAAACGGCGTAAAAATAGCTTCAACCATTTGCTTATGGTTTCTTCATCGTATTTAGTATCAAACGCTATGGTCGCTAAGTGTAGGATTTTAGATGGCCTTGCTCCGTACTTGATGAAATGGTAGAGAAAGAAGTCGTGAAGCTCGTAAGGCCCGACGATGGACTCTGTCTCTTGGACTATCTCATCATCATCATGAGGGAGTAGTTCTGGGCTGATGGGAGTGTCTAAGATGTCGTCGATGATCTCGGCTATCTCTTTGTTAGATTTGTAGTACTCTATGACATACTGTATAAGTGTTTTTGGTATGCCTGAGTTTAGGGCGTACATACTCATGTGGTCACCATTGTACGTAGACCAACCAAGGGCTATCTCGCTGAGGTCGCCTGTACCGATGACAAGTCCACCTTCCTTATTTGCCATATTCATTAATATCGAAGTTCTTGCTCTTGCTTGTACATTCTCATAAGTAACGCTGTGCTCGTCTTTGTCGTGCTCTATAGCTTGAAACTCTTTAAGTGATATGTCTGTGATATCTACAGTTTTTAGTGTCACATTTAAAGCCTCACAAAGCTGTGTGGCATTTGACTTCGTACGTGTGGTAGTGCCGAAACCTGGCATGGTGATGGCTATGATGTTTTGGGTGTCCCAACCCATCATCTCAAAGGCTCTATGAGTAGAGAGCAGGGCAAGGGTAGAGTCAAGTCCACCGCTTATGCCTATGACTGCCTTTTTGATGTGTGAATGGCTCATACGTTTGATGAGGCCGTGGGCTTGTATGTTGACTATCTCGTCACAACGATGTTTCTTCTCTGCGTAACGTGAGGGTACAAAAGGCATAGGGTTGATAAACCTATCTATCTTAGAAAGCTTTGGTAATGCATCTACCGTTAAAACTCTTGTCTTTTTACGTCTGCCATCAGCGTAGCTTGACTCGTTGAGCCGTAGCCACCGCATACGCTCTAGGTCTACATCAGCTGTGATGAGGTTGCTTTCTAGGCTAAAACGCTCGTTTTGAGCCAATGTAGAGCCATATTCGGAGATGATGCTGTGTCCACCGAAGACAGTGTCGGTTGTACTTTCACCTACACCAGCACTGGAGTAGACGTACGCAGCCATACAACGACCACTTTGTGTACGTACCAACTCTTCACGGTACTCATGTTTCCCTATGAGTTCGTTACTCGCACTTAGGTTGAAGAGTAGGTTAGCGCCGTTACTTGTCATGTGGTTACTTGGAGGGGTTACAGCCCAAAGGTCTTCACATATCTCTACACCAAAGGTCATGTCCTTTTTGTCTGTAAAAAGTAAGTCCACACCAAAAGGTACTTCAACGTCCAACAGTTCTGTAGTCGTTCTCGTGATGTCACGACCGCTTATAAACTGACGTTTTTCATAAAACTCTTTTTTGTTAGGAAGGTAAGATTTGGGTACAACACCTAACATCTTTCCATTTTGTACAACCACAGCACAGTTATAGAGTCTATCGGCTTCAAGTACGGCTAGACCGATGATAGCAATAGTGTTGATGTTTTCTATATTTTTTAATATATATCCGAGTGATTCATCTTGAGAAGCGATGAGCGTTTGGTTAAGAAGAAGGTCACTAGCAGTGTATCCTGTAAGCGTAAGCTCTGGAAATACAACGACACTAACCTCGTTAGAATGTGCATCTTTAATGAGAGATATGATCTCTTCAGCATTTTTTGTAGGGTTACCTACAACTGTTTTGTTTACTGCTGATGCAACACGATAATATCCGAACATAGTTATCCTTGTAGGTCGGGGTGTCCTCTCCCCGACAAATATTCAAACGATAGTGAATATTATTTTATGCAGATTAGTGTCGGGGAGAGGACACCCCGACCTACGGTTGATTACTTAGAAGCTACTACTTCAATAGAAACAATGTCATCACCACCATCAATCTGATCAAGAACCATGAAAGACTCTGTATCATCTTCTTCTATCGCACCAAATACTGTGTGAACACCATCAAGGTGTGGTGTTGGTACAAAAGTGATGAAGAACTGGCTTCCACCTGTGTTTGGCCCAGCATGCGCCATAGAAAGTGTTCCACGTCTATGTGGCTCCATGCTTGTGTCAGTTTCACAGTCTATCTGCCAGTCTGGTCCACCTGTTCCTGCCATAGAAGGGTTGTCTTTTGAATGAGGACATCCACCTTGTGCCATAAATCCTGGGATCACTCTATGAAATTTAAGGTCATTGTAGAACCCTGTTTCTGAAAGGTGAGCAAAGTTTGCTACTGTGTTAGGCGCATCTTCTGCGTAAAGTTTAGCCCAGATCACTCCTTTAGAAGTAGTAAATTTAGCGTAGTTGTATGTGTCCATAACGCTTTGAACAACGTCATATCTTTTTGATTCTTTTCCAAACATGGTGTTTAGTCCTTATATATTAAAATTAAAGTATAATTATACCACTAAAAGATAAGAGGTTTTAACTATGGAATTATGTGTTGCACTAGATTTACCATCAGCCAAAGAGAATTTAGCACTAGCAGAGTCATTGAAGGGCTATAACGTGTGGATGAAAGTAGGGTTTCGTGCGTACATACGTGATGGAAAACCTTTTATAGAAGCACTTAAAGCCATCAACCCTGACTTCAAGATATTTCTAGATCTTAAGCTCTATGACATCCCAAACACCATGGCAGACGCAGCAGAAGAGATAACAAAGCTTGGCGTAGATATGTTTAACATCCATGCGTCAGCAGGCTCAGTCGCTATGAAAACAGTGATGGATAGATTGGCTCCTTATGAAAACCGTCCTTTAGTACTTGCAGTAACAGCCTTAACATCTTTTGATGAAGCCAACTTTCAAACAGTCTACGAAAAAAGTATAGATGAAAAAGCTGAACAGTTTGCAAAGATGTCTTATGAAAATGGTCTTGATGGAGTGGTGTGTTCGACGTTTGAGAGTAGAGCTATCAAAAATGCTACTTCTGAGGCGTTCTTGACTCTCTGTCCAGGTATGCGCCCCTTTGGTGAAGATGCTGGAGATCAACAACGTGTGGCTACACTAGAACTTGCAAATGAAGAGGGGGTTGATTATCCTGTGGTGGGAAGACCCATCTATAAAGATGAGCGTCCACAACAAAAAGTAGAAGAGATCTTAAAAGTTATTTCTACTTTTTGATCTCTTGTTTTGTCTTAGTCATATTTACGGCATTGTCCATACCTTGCATCATGAAGTAAACGCCTATACCAAAAAGAATCAATACAATAACGGGTGCTAACTTTTGAAACATTTGTTGTCCTTAAAACATTTTCTAACATCATACAATAAAAACCTGTTTGATTTGACATTTTTTGACTTTTTTCATGTTATAATACATCATTATAAATAATTGTTAAGCCATACTTATCGTGAGATAAGGACGGAAAGTTATGGGTCTTAGTTGGCTAAGATCGCCAGACCGCCAATTGTATACATACTATACTTCTGCGGATGATATGACTTCCCTCTATTATTTCATGATTGAACCATATTAAAATAAGAAAAAAAGAGATGCCATGTCCGATAATAATACAAATAATGTAGATCAAATAAGAGATCTTATCTTTGGTAGCCAAATCAAAGATTTTGAAGAAAAATTCAATCACCTCACACTTACACTAAAAGGCATGGAAGAGTCGATGACACGTACCTCTGAAGAGTCTCATCTCAAGTTACAAAAAGAGACAGAGCGTTCTTTAGATGCACTGGAAAAGAAGATAGACAATCTTTCCACAAGTACACAAAAAGAGAGAAATAAACTCAAAGAACTGATGAGCGCTGCGGATGAAACACTACAAGATAATCTTAACAATCAAAAAGATGAGTTTGCAACCAAACTCAATAACTTAAAAGAAAATATCTCTGATGAAAATAAAAAGATGGCTCAAAGTATAGAAACTATGAAAAATGATATCCACAATACTTTAGAGGCTAAACTTGCTACACTTTCTGATGCTAAACTCTCTCGTGACTCTATGGCTCAAATGCTTTTAGATGTTGCCATGAAGATACAAGGTACAGATGTAGGTATGTTACTGGCAGAGGAACAGAAAGCTGGAAAATAGTATGTCAGAGTTACATCAACTTAAATCACTTTTACTGAATGATGAACTCGATCAACTAAAAAAACTAGAATCAAAACTAGATACACTTGATTTTCGCTCAGAGGATCAAGAGACGATAATAGAACGAATTACACCACTTTTTGACACGATACTTTTAGAACGCCTGAAAGATAAAGATGAAAATACGGTAAAAATTCTGTCTGATCATTTGTCAAAAATCATCACACAAACCTCCACAAGTAACCCTGAAGCATTGAGTTACTCGCTCCAAAAGGTCATCGCTCCTGCGATATCTAAAGAGATAGCCAACAACAAAGATGTAATGATAGACTCTCTTTACCCCATCATGGGTGGGATGATATCCAAATACGTTTCACAAGCCATCAAAGAGATGTTAGAGACCATCAACGAAAAGATAGAAGATGGTCTCTCTTTTGATAAGTATAAGCGTAAACTAAAGTCTAAAGTGACGGGTGTGAGTGAAACAGAACTGTTGCTGGAAGAGAGTAGTGACGGGTGTGAGTGAAACAGAACTGTTGCTGGAAGAGAGTAGTAATACATCGATATCTTCATTGTTCGTGATACAAAAAGAGAGTGGTCTGCTCATCGCTGAAGCCCAGCTCAAAGATAAAGAGATAGATGACCCTCATATGGTGGCCTCCATGGCATCTGCAATAAAAGATTTTGTCAATGATTGGGTAAAAACGCATGCATTAGAAAATGAAGTACAAATACTAAGTTATGGCAATGCAACCCTTTACATAGAGAGTGCCGGGTCTGTCTATATCATCGCATTTCTTGATGCAGAACCTGATAATGAACTACGTTTGAAGATCAATGACTTTTTTGCCTCTTTAGTCAAAAATTATGCAACTTTTTTTCAAAGTTTTGATGGGGATGATACCGCCTTAGAGATACAAACACTATCAAAGAAAATGCATGAATTTTTAGATAAAGGTGAGCCACAGAGCACCTTGCATAAAGTAGAAAATAAGACAAGTCCAATGAAGTACCTTATGATTTTCCTAGGCATAGGTTTCTTGATAGTTAGTCTGTTTTATCTTGATGTGCAATACAAAGAATATGTGTTGGAATCATCAGTGAAAGAAAAAACAGGATACGTGATAGATGTGGAAATACAAAAAGAGAGTATCATATTTATGGGCACGGTTAAGCAGCTAGAAGATTCTGATATAATAGAAAAAGTGCTTGCTAGATATACAAAAAAACCTATGGTAAATAAGCTCACTATACCTTCAACTAACTTGGCAAGAATAATACAGCTTGAACGTGAAAAAAGAGAATCAGAAGTTTTAGAGTTAAACAAGAAACTTCAAGAGATTTTAGAAAGTAGAGGTAAATAGTTTTATGATTAGAAAAAAAATACTCCTTCTTGGAGACTTTGGTGTAGGTAAAACAAGCCTCATTTGTAGATATATTGATAACACTTTTAATGACAGCTACCTTACGACCATTGGTGTGAAGATCTCTAAAAAACTTATGATTTTAAACGACATAGAGTGTGAACTTCTTATTTGGGATATAGAGGGTAAAACACCTACTAAAAGTATACCGCATAGTTATTTTAAAGGTGCAAGCGGTGCTATATTTGTTGGTGATGTAACCAGACATGAAACTATCATAGGTCTTAACGAACATATCAATACTTTTTTGATGATGAATGGAGATGCCAAACATGTCATAGCTTACAATAAGGCTGATTTACTGACCAAACAACAAATAGAAGCACTAGATGTAGCAAGTAATGTTTTTTTAACGTCTGCAAAATCAGATATGAATGTTGAGGCACTTTTTAGTACGATCACAAAGGAAATGATACTGTGAAAAATCTACAAATTATACTCAACGCAATCTTGTCAAAAAATATTTTTGAATATATTTTAGTGGATACAAACTTAAATGTTTTAAGTGCTTCTGATGGCATCGGAAAATATCTTTGGTCTGTCCCTAAAGAGGGCGAGGATGCATTAAATTATTTACCTGAACTGGTGGGTAATGAAGAAGAAATCAAAAGTATATTTACAAAGAAGTATTGTCTTTATAGTCTTGAGTCTGTTTATAAAAATGAATACTATGTAAACATCACTGTAGAGTATTGTGACAAAAATACAGCTATCATCTTACTCCATAACATTACAAGTAATACCCTCGCAGCTCAACAAATACTTCAGTATAGTAATGAAGCTGCCTTACTCAATAATACCCTACAAAAAGTCGTTGATAATCAATCTTCCCTTCTTTTTGTCATTAACGAAAAAGAGGAAATAGCATTTGCCAATCAAAAGTTTCTTGATTATTTTAATGTAAAGAGTCTTGATGGATTAAAAGGGATGAAGTTAAAACTCTATAAGTATTATGATGAGACGTTAAAGAGTTATGATGAACTTTATCAACATATATATGGACATGAGTCTTCTATAAGCATAGAAAAGGATACGTTTGTAATCCACGTAAGTCAGATAGAAACGACGCATAAACTTTTTACTCTCTCTAAAGTGACAGAGGTACATAAGAAGAAAAAAAGACTAGAAGTAGAATTACAAATTGATGCGTTAACGAAAACCTATAGAAAGTCGTATTTTGATGTTCAATTAGATAAAGAATTATCAGAAGGTAATCCTTTTGCACTGGTTGTGACAGATATAGATGATTTTAAAGCAGTGAATGACATACATGGACATCTTGCTGGTGATACAGTCCTTAAAGAGTTTAGTACACTTTTAAAAGATCATTTAAGACAAGACGACTTACTTGCTAGATGGGGAGGAGATGAGTTCCTTATTTTACTAAAAAGGACTGATGAAGAGAATGCATTACATAAAGTAGAAGAGTTACGTAAAATGGTAGATGAGTATCTTTTCTCACATAATGAAGATATCACAGCCACTTTTGGAATAGCATGTGTAGAAAAAGATGATGACATCAATACACTTTTACTCAGAGCAGATAAAGCACTTTATAAAGCAAAAGAAAATGGTAAAAATAGAGTGATATTGAAAAAAGCATAAAAAAGGAAAAAACCTCTTTTTTTAAGCTTTTATTTAAGCCAAATGCATTATAATCTCACCCACAAAAACTTTGGAGAAGTGGGAGAGCTGGTTTAATCCGCGCCCCTGCTAAGGGCGAGTGGGCTTTATAAGCTCACCGAGGGTTCGAATCCCTTCTTCTCCTCCACTTTAATCCCCTAAATGTAATATCTTTTTAGCTTGTCCAATGATAAACTATTTTTTATTCATTTTTATCATCAACTTCTTCTTCTTTTTTAGCCACTTTTTTTGAGAAAAAATCTACATCAAGCATAAGCACACCCACAACACCTATCACCACACCAATAATCACATATACAAATTCCATATTTATCCTTTTTTATCCTTTTTTATTTAAAACCTTTTCTTAAGGCTATAATATAGTATAACACAAATTTAATTTAAGATTATATTAAATTTAATAACAAACCTATGTAATGGATATGAATATGAATATTTAACTTGGTGTCTCCCTGTTTGCCACTAAAACTTACCATATATCTTTCATTTAAAAACATGTCAATTTGAGCTATTTTATTCATTTTATTTTCTTTTACACTATACTCATGTTATGTTTCTTCATATAGATATAGACAGTTTTTTCGCATCAGCAGAACGTTCCGTAAACCCTAAACTAAAAGACATACCTATGTGTGTAGGTTCACGCTCGAATTTAGAGATATTTAACAAAAAGCGTACAGACATCAAACTCATGAATGAGAATGCTGGTGCTTTTGTGGCTCCTGTGTTTTACTCAGATAAAAAAAAGACCTTTGAGTCATACTTTGTAGATGTGATAGATGGACGTAAGAAGATACGGGGCATCGTCACGACAGCTTCTTATGAGGCTAGGGCGCAAGGTGTAAAAACGGCTATGCCCATTGCCCAAGCTTTACAGCTTTGCCCCACTATGACTGTGGTACCTTCCAACTATCCACTGTATCATAAGATATCACATAAGATGCACGACTTTATGCGAGCACACATACCTAAAGTTGAACAGTACAGCATCGATGAGTTTTTTGGAGATGTCACTGGTTGGATAGATGATGACAAGGTCTATGACTTTGCAAAGATGTTACAAGAAAAGATACTCCAACACTTTGACATCCCTGTCTCTATAGGCATCTCAAAGGCAAAGTGGATAGCCAAACTCGCTACAGAGTCTGCTAAGCCTTATGGTGTCTTTGAAGTGAAAGACATAGATGCATATATAGAAGATATACCCATTAAGGCATTTCCCGGCATTGGTAAAGGATTTGAAAAAAAACTTTCAGAACACTACATCAAAACGCTAGGGGACGTTAAAAGGCATAGAGCACTTTTTGAGTCATGGAAAAAACCTGGTATGCAGATCTATGGTCGTGTGACGGGTACTTGTGGAGAAGGAATTAGTAGTAGGGGAGAGCGAAAATCCATAGGTATCAGTCGCACTTTTGATGCCATCACAGATACGGATGAAGTGAGACGTCGCATTATGATCATGGCACGGCACATTGTTTATATAGCTATGGCAATGGAAGTAAACCCTACAACCTATTATCTAAAAATAAACTATGAGTATGGTGTGAGACAAAAGCAAAGCATCACTGTAGATAGAGTTTTTTCTGAGAAGTTATTTAAGTCTATACTTGCAAAAATGTATCAAGCATTGTTACTTCCTAAAGGAGCCATAAAAATTTCTATCAATATCTCTAATTTTACCTCTGTACACAAAAAAACACTTTCTTTAATGGATTTAGATGAAGATAATCACGAAAACGAATTGAGCAAGGAGATACAAAAATTAAGGGAGTTATTTGGTTTGGATATCATCAAGACAGGTGCCGAATTGTAAAGGATACTATACTATAATATCCATCATGAATTTAAGAACAATACTCTCAGAACTAAAAGCATTACAAAGCATCGATAAATCAATGGTTGAAGGCTTATATGGTCTATCACTTAAGAGCTTTCCTGTTAACCTTATACTAGCGACATTGGTCACTATAGCCTTTTATCCAATGTTACGTGGATCTATCCTACTTTGGTATACGTTATTTTTTATACTTATAGGATATAGATTTTATAATACATATCTTTATAACAACAATCCAAATATTTTTACTACAAAAACATGGCATAAACGATTTATGATACACGCACTTTTGACGGCTGTTATCTATACCTCACTAGGCGTTATTTTTATCCATCAGGTTGAGTCTTATTATCAACTCTTTATTGTAAGTGTCTTATTAGGCTTATCTTCTGGCTCTGCATTTGCCTTGTCTCAAGATATCCGCTTGAGCATGTTATACATGGGCATACTTTTATTTCCTCTTATTATTACACTTCCATTCATTGACTCGATGCCTCTAAACATTATTCTTTCTATGACATTACTGATGTATTATATTGCACAAGTTATTACTATACATAGTATCTATATGCAAAAGCGAAAAATTGAAACGTTAGAATCAAAGCACACCTTGTTTCAGAGTCTCTTTAAAAATGCGCCTCTTGGCATATTTACATACAACAAAGATTTGGAAATACTAGACTGTAATGATGAACTGAGTAAGCTATTTGACCATAGTATAGAGACTACGGTAGGGATGAATCTTAATAACCTTTGTGATACACGTGGCATCAACACATTTTCTAACCCGTTGACACAAGGACCTCAATCTTATGAGGGACCTTGTAGTTCATTTAATGGTAAAAACTTTTGGATTGGAGCCAAAGCATTTCCGTATGCAGATACAAACAATGTAGTGCACGGCGGTGTAGGGATCATAGAAGACAAAACAAAAGAACACAATGCACTGCAAGAACTTGAATATTTGGTTGAACATGATGTCCTCACTGGACTCTTAAATCGTAGAGGCTTTACAAACTATATAGATGATCTTATAGACAAAATCGAACATCATACATATTATTCAATTCTTTTTTACTTAGATTTAGATCAGTTTAAAAGTATCAATGACTCTTTAGGACATGCCATAGGGGATGAAGTACTTTTAGCCGTTTCTGAGCGCTTAGTGGATGCTTTAGCTAGTAGATGTAAAGTAAGTAGGATAGGGGGAGATGAATTTCTGATCGTGTTATCACATATCTCTCAAGATCCAGATGTCGCTCAAGAAGAAGCAAAAGTATATGCTCAAAAGATACAAGATATATTTCAAGACCCTTATTTTATAAAAGAGATGTATTTACATATTAAAGCCAGTATTGGGATTGTGACTATCGAGCCTGGCTATAGTAGTACTGAAGAGATCATAAGACATGCTGACCTTGCTATGTATAAAGCTAAAAATGAGAATGGTCATATCTCATATTATGATGAATCTTTAGATAAAAAGCAAAAAGATCTGTTTTTACTTCAACATGATCTTGCTTATGCTACATACCATGACCAATTAGAGTTGTTTTTTCAGCCTATTGTTCATATGAAGGATGAAAAATTACTCTCTGCAGAACTTCTTATACGTTGGACACACCCAACGAGAGGGTTACTTTCACCAGAAGAGTTCATCCCCTTAGCAATGAAGTCTGGATTTCTTTCAGAAATTACCTGGTGGCTTGTAGATGGATTGTGTCAACAAATAGCCCAGTGGAAAAAGGATGGAAGTTGGAAACTAGAGTATGTTTCTATCAATATCAATGCTAAACAATTTTTAGAAAAGGATTTTGCAAAGGCATTTTTAAAGAAGCTAAAGTCCTATGATGTACAAGCTTCGGATGTCATCTTAGAGATAACAGAACGTTCACTGGTTGATCATTTCACTGAAACACAAGGGGTCATCAATGACTTAAGGTCTTATGGGATCAGATGTGCTATTGATGATTTTGGGATAGGTTATTCATCACTTTCTTATCTTAAAAAGCTCTCTTTACATACACTTAAGATAGATAGAGAATTTGTAAGAGACATTGGACAAAACCCCAAAGATGTTGCTCTTATAGCTACTATCTTGGATATAGGTCGTCAATTTGATTATAATATTATCATTGAGGGAATAGAAAATGAGCATCAGAAAAAGTTACTGCTTGAGCTAGACGATGAGCTAAGTTATCAAGGGTATTATTTTTCTAAACCTCTCCATGCGGATGAGTTTACAAAGAAGTTTTTAATAGATTAAAAAACTATCTGCCCATCATGTTGCATACGTTTGATGATACCTTGCGCCATTGAGTGGCCTTGGTAAGCTGCTTTTCTACACCATTCTATAGACTTCTCTTTGTTCTCTTCACAGCCTAAACCTGTGTCATACAATGCACCTAGGTTAAACTGTGCTTTTGCATTACCTGCTTCAGCAGCTTTAGAGAAGAGTACAAATGCTTTTTTGTAGTCTTGGTGTACGCCACGTCCTTCTTTGAACATCGCGCCTAAGTTGTTAAATGCATCAAGGTTTCCACGCTTAGCCGCTTCTTCATACCAGAATGCTGCCTCGCTTTCATTCTTCTCACATCCTTCACCGTTTTCAAGCATAAGTGCTACTTCAAATTGCGCTAAAGGTACTTCTCTTGTTGCAGACTCTAAAAAATAGTCAAAGGCTTTTTTTGTATTTTGTGGGACAGCATAACCTTTAAAGTAGAGAAAACCTAGATAGTAGTAAGAGACAGGGTCTTTTTGCTTTTCAAGGGCAGTATAAAGCTCAAGTGCTTTGTCGTATTCTTTTGCCAGTAGGGCACTGTATGCTTCTTGTGATAGAGTGCTCATTATACACCAAACCCTTCA
>JGI24023J19991_10002703_pt1 | contig 12790 bp, 9 predicted proteins | sample Cruoilmetagenom1_FD_19991 | JGI IMG/M metagenome (IMG submission 19991)
TCCACCAAAAACCGCTTGGTAAAAATCTGCAGCAGCATCTCGGTTGTTCGTCGACAACTCATACCAGCAGGGAGCTCCAACCTCATCCTGTCGCATCACAACATCGTTGCCCCCTTCACCGCCACACAACACGTTGATGGCCGCTCCTGCAGGGTCAGCAATCACGGCAGCCTGGTCACCGTTCCCAACATCATAAGGTGCACACAGCACTGCACCCCCCGCGGCCTCTGCACGTTGCGCTGCCTCAGCAGCAGAGGAAACAGAAACACAAGCGTCCCATACAGGGGGCATGCCCTCATTTTTTTGGGCAAATTTTTGGGTAAATTTTTGGGCAAAGAGAGCAGCAACAGGCACGTCATGCAAAAGAAACATGTCACAAACGGCCGCAGGCGGGACTGCCTCCATTGAGACTTTTTTCCAAGCAAAGAGACTCGAATAAAAGTCCCCTGCCCCAGCCACATCTGTCGTCTTGAGATCAACCCAAGAGAAGAGTTCATGAGAATGAAAGGTCTCTGTAGCCATAAGGTTTTCCTTTCGAGTGAAGATCAAGTGAGAAATCCGACGTTGTCGCGAGTTTTCGCGACGCACCGATCCGACCGAAGACAGCAATCAGCACAAAAGACGCAACAAGATTTCATGGTCTCATCAATAACAAGCTCTGAAACAAAGTTCACCGCGTGCTCTCGCGTGAATACCTTTTGCGCATGCCGCTCATCGATCTGCATACACCCGTAGCATATCGAACACATGTTCGATATACTAGAGAAAACCTGCTGTGGCAACAACAGCCTTCCCAACAGGAAAACTCTTTTACGCCAGAGTCATCGACACCCCTCAAACAACCTTGACAACCTCAGAAAGTCTTGTCTCTTTTTTCAAGACCCACTCTTCTTCCGCACTCAAAACCCGCGAAAAACCGCATTATTTTAGAGCGAGCATCCACACGACAGGACAAAATGACAGTGGAAAATAATGTCATGCCTGTGCAGAAACCAAAGAAAAATGCAGGACAGGAAAAACCACTACAAGAGGAGTTCCACAGGCCTGCTGCGATCCACCCACACGGCGGCACGCTTTCAAACAGCGTTTTCTCTCGCGTCACAGACCCCACAGCCGGCTTCTCGCAGCCGATCTCTCGTAGCCGACCTCACAGTTTTACATGATACATGTAAAACTGGCGCGCAAAGGCACGCTACTGTGTCGCGATATTCTCCTGACCGCTCCCCTGCTTATTCCACTTCTGGAACAGGCCCAAGAGAGGAAAATTCGACGAGCAGCTTGTCCCCCTGCGGAAGAAGTGCCAAATCTTCTTTGATCTTGCGCATGCGAAACCGAAAAGACTGTTGGCGTCTCGAATTATCCTGATCCCGAAGCACACGCTGCAATGCCTCGTCCACGATAGAGCGGCCAGAAATTTTCTCTCCTCCAACCCCGATGACCGTACGACACCTGATTTCAGAGAGCGCGCATTGCAAGTAACTCACATGCACTGTCTCATCGTCTTGTATGTAGCCCACGCTGCGGGCTGCAAAGTCAGGCTCGGCGCTGCAAGCAGGGTCACCAAGCACCTCAGAAGCCCACTGAAAAGTGGTAAACGCTGCGAGTTCAATCGCCAGAAGCCGCATCATCGATTGCACAAGCGCGTCTACTACCGGCGGAATGCCCTCAACAAGGGGGACGAGAGCTGGAGCATTTTCTGAGGTTTGTGTGTTCTCCGACTCAGAAGAAGCGTTGGAAAATGTCCCGAGCGAAAGACCCGAATAGACATCTTCGGGAACAGGGGGATTTTCAAGGGCGGCGTCTCGAATGATGTACCACATTTCATCATGGCCACACTCATGCCGGCCCTTATAGTCAGACCCCGCTTCGTCATGGCCATGCGCGGTAAAAAGCGCATCCAAATGGGCCAGACATGTTCCTGTAAGGTCTTCCACGAAAAAAGGCTGCAAGGGATCTCGCGGGAAACGTTGCAATCCGACATTCCCAAACCCTTCGACCACACCAATCAAAGTAAGAATGCTGGATATAGCGGTCTTTGCCCCATGTTGCAGAAGAAACTTGGCCTGGGCAATATTCGGAAAATAATCACTGGGCAGATCCTCAACGCCCATAACCTGCACGGGATTTTCCTCTGTAACCAGGCGATTCGTCCAAGCCTCCACTGCGCTCATCCGACACAGAGAACGCGGAGAAATCCAGTTCCCTTCCGCATCAAGACCACCATGGTAGAGACGATCTTCATAATACACACGAGACGCGTACCCCTGGTCAGCCATGAGATCTTCATAGGTATAAACAAGTTTCGCAGACATACAGCCTCCCCTTTTTCTGGCCGGCCCACTTCTTATTCAAATATAAACCAGTACGATATAAAATTTTCTCAGGAAAAACTACCTGAAAACCAGGCAAATCCTATGAAAAACCATGAAGCAGCACATTGCCGATGCGGGCAGCCAGGGCAATATCAAGAAGTAGGAAACCCGCGGAAAACAACACAAGCAGTTGAAAAAAAACAGACGAATCGCATATTTCAAACAGGTAGAACAGCAAGAAAAGCCCGATATCCCATCTTGCATCTCTCACAAACTCCCCATATCCTTCGTCACTTGGGGGAGAAAGATGCCTTTTGCGAAGCCAAATGGAAACCCAAAAGAGCGCAGCGAAAGAAATGAGTGCTCCATCTTTTTCTGGTCGGAAAAAGAAAATACCCCGCGACCACCTCTTAAGTGGCAACAAAAATTGCATGAAGGGTACACTTTCACCAAAGACGTGAGACGGCAGACGTATAATGTCACATGGCGGAAATTCCGAAAAACACCGCCGAAACTCAAAAACACTGCAGCGAAGTATCACCATCCACTGACGGCAGAAAAACAGTCAGCCTGGGAGGCCGGAGGCCGAAAATGAGTGCAAGAGAACCAGTCACCGACTGGGAAACAGACTTCGACCACTTCGACCCGACCTATGTCGCCAACCCTTACCCGGTTTGGGATGAACTCCGAGAAAAATGCCCCGTTGCCCACAGCGAACGATTCGGCAGTATGTGGGTACCGACTCGTCAAGCCGAAATCCACCAGGTTGCTTACGACACCGACCACTTCTCCTCCCGCGGAGCCGTGGTTATCAACGCCCCATTTCCTCCGGAAATGATTCAAGAAGGAGGATTCGCGCCTCCGATCACTTCAGATCCCCCCTTCCACACTGGCTTCCGGCAGATGCTTCTCCCCGCGTTTAGCCCGAAGCGTATTGCCGAATGGGACCCTCTGCTCCGCACGATGGCAAACGAGCTGATTGACGACTTCATCGACGACAAACAATGCGATGTTGCGAAGCAATACTCAAAGCACATCCCGGTCACAGTGATCGCTCTTATGGTGGGGGCATCTCCCGACGACCGAGCCCAATTCACCGAGTGGATCCACTATACGCTTGAGGTCATGCCCACCGACCCCGAAACAGCGATGCCCCACTTGCTCGGCATGAGTCAATACCTCTTCAACTTGGTTGAGGCAAGACGCAAAGAGCCCGAAGACGATCTCGTCACCTACCTGCTCAACGCTGACATTGACGGAGAGCCGCTCGACAGCATGCAGATCTTGGGCGCGATGATGCTGCTCGTGGTTGCCGGGATCGACACCACTTGGAGTTCAATTGGCGCCAGCATTTGGCACCTCGCACAGAACCCCGACGACCTTTCCCGCCTCGTGAATGAGCCCGACCTTATGGTCACTGCGGTAGAAGAGTTTCTTCGGGCCTATGCCCCAGTCACGATGGCACGTGAAGTCGTGAAAGACGTAGAACTCGCAGGGTGCCCACTCAAAGCCGGAGACCGGCTCCTGCTCCCCTTCCCTTCTGCAAACCGGGACCCAGAAGCATTCCCTGATCCAGACAAGGTCGTTCTTGACCGCAAGGTAAACCGCCACCATGCCTTCGGGGCAGGTATCCACCGTTGCCTCGGTTCCAACCTGGCACGTTTGGAATTGCGCATCGCCATCGAAGAGTTCATCCGCCGTATCCCAGAATTCCATCTGGCAGATCCGAAGACTGTCACCTGGTCCTCTGGACAAGTCCGTGGCCCACGTTCTCTTCCGATTGTCTTCGACAAGATTAACGCCTGATCTCTGATCTTTCTTTTTCAAAGCGGGACTCTATTCTGAAGAATAGAGTCCCGCTTTTTCGCGTTTTCGACATAGTCCTCTGGGTCTCTTCAAGCGGTGCGACCTGTGAACGAGCCCCCGATGGACAGCGCGGTGCGCGCCTTGCACTGCACTGCACGTTCCTCCGTGGCACGAGACCTACACGCCTATTCATTATTTGCAAAATGGACAACAAGTTTGCGAACAATGTCATCGACTTCTCCGTTCGAAGCCCTCACAACTGTGTCCAAAACATTCTGGCGTGCTGTCTCATCAAGCTTTGCGAGTTTAGAGGCCGCCCATGTCTCCACTTGATAGGCCGCGTACGATCCGGATAGATCACCTTGGGAATAGTGTTGTAGTGCAACCTGGCTCACAATCTCAGGTGGACGGCTCGCCAATCCCGATCGCTTCACTCCTCCTGACAATTTCTTGGACAGCGCCTTCGCTGTCTCCCGAGACAAAACATCTGTTTCGATCCCTGCTATCTCACGCCAGAATTTTCTTCCTAGAGTGACGCTCATTTTTTCCCCTTGTACAAGGCGTCATTTTTTATACGCTCCGTGACAAATACTGTACACACATACTTGCTTCTCGCAATTTTTCATTGGCAATTTGCGCAAAAAACGTAAGAAGCGGGGAAAACACTGCCTCAAAACAGCACGCTACTCCTCAGAAAAGACTTGTTTCTCGCCAACATTCTGCCTTTTCCAGGGGCAACTCCTCTCTAGGTCAGGACGCACGCCTCCAGTACCACTTAAAATGATGACAAGATCTTCCATTGCCCGCCCCATCACCATAAAAAGAAAATGGCGGTGCAAGTCCAGATCTCTCGAAACGTCAAATTCGTTCGCTCCCACAATAAGCACACGAGAAAAACTCAGACCTCTCACTTCATTGGCGCAGACAACCAACACCTTGTTCTCAGTCGAGCTGTTCCTCTTTTCTCCTTCACCAAAATCAGCATCCAAGCCAGTCACAGGGATTCCAGCGCGCGCACATGCAGACTCCACCAACGACTGATAATCCGGCGAGAAAAGAATCACTGTCCAAGAAGACCAGGAAAATCCTTCCTCATACCACCTTTGTAATTGTGCTACTGCACACGCCACTTCCTCTTCCTTGTTCTGACAAGCAAGCACACGGGGAAAAGGGCCTGTACGCACGTGTCGTTCGGGCAGGGTAGTCCGCCGCATATCCCGCATTTCAGGAACAAACAACGACACTGTGCTGCTCGCAAAAAAGTTCCAACAGAAGTCTCGGATTTCACACGTACTTCGGTAATTATGTGTTAAAGATTTTTTATGCCCCCAGTCCGCGACCCCTCTTGATACCCATTTCGAATAGTCGATTCTTGGGCTCTGCGTAGGATTGACTGCGATCATAAAATTGTTGCGGTTTGGGCGCAATAAGTCACGGGCCATCTCAAGGCCACTATCTTCAATATCCTCCGCCCCATCAACAAAAACAGCATCATACTTCCGAAACTCGGGTCGACGCCGGAGAAAGGCGGACACTGCCCGATACAAGGCATCGGCAGATTCCCCTTCCCAGCCTCCTTGCATGGAAAACGGGGCCCCCCGCTCAAAAAAGTAACCGAAGTCGGCAAACCCAATAACCCGCACATTCCTTGAAGAAGCCACATGATCTGCCAGATCCTTCACCAGCTGCTTATTTGAGCAGAGCAAAAGCACTTTCCAGTCCGGGTGCAAACGCGTCAGCAACAGTGCTCGTAGCAAAAGAACAAGGGTTTTTCCACTGCCTGGCACTCCACGGATCACCCAACTGTCTTCAGGAAGACCGTAGACAATCTGCTCCTGCTGACAATCAAGAATCTGCAAATCTTCTGCTGTTTTCCCTTCTTCGGCGCCTTCCTGCTTCTCTCCAGCAGCTAAAGAAGCCGAACAAAAAGGCCTTTTCCGCAGAATATCCCCAATCAGTATGCCGGGATTCAGAATGCTGCGGATCGCATCTTGTTCTTGAGGCAGCAAGGAACGCGGAGAGGCATCTTTTCGCGTCAAAACGCGTGTCACAGCAGTCGCTAAACGAATTGGACCAAAATCATCCTGCAAAAGCCAGCCCAGGGCATCAGAACGGGGCACTTTGTCCTTATGAAACTTCATCTCGCTCATCTTGTCCCCGCTCACCTTGCCCAAAGAGACAAGGGGCCAGGCAAGCGTCGTCGACAGAGGCACCTCCCAGCCTCCCGCAAAAATACGCAGTTTCCTTGCAAAATCTGCGCACTCCTCTTCCAGAAAAACAGGCACAGCAAAAGAGTCAGGAGATCTACGGGCTTGGGCACATCGTCTCCGCACAGTGGACCCTGCCTTCGCAGGACAGTCCAGAAAAAGCACTCCGGCCGTAGGAAGCATGACAATCAAATAAGATTCCCTGTTCGCATTTTCCCGAAACCACACATGCGCGTTTTCCGGCAAAAAACGTCGAAAAGCCTCTGCTGCAAACCGAACAGCCGACGAAGCATCTCGGGATGTCAGATGTTCTCGAATCAGAAGAGCCATCGCAACATTCCCCTCCATTTGAGAAAAGGCACAGATACTGTATCTCACCCAGAACGCTGCATAAAGAGCATCTTTAAATTCGACCCTACACGCGTACGAAATAGAAAAGGCTGTAAAATCTTTCCTCAGAGAGGTGGACAGATAGCGTCCAGAATAACCACAGGACGCTGCTCCTCACGAGAACAGGCCAGGTCAACACGTCCCGTAATCGCCCACTCGTAATGTTCCCCTGGATCGAGAAGAACCTGGCGCACAGACCAGGTATCCGGTCCTTCTTCCACTTGAAAAAACTCGGGGCCTCGAGCTTCCGCGCCCACAGAAAGGGACGCGTATTCCTCCCAATAAGGAGACATCTCTGCTGCAATACGTTCACTGGACCAGGTTTCCGTTGCCGGGAAAACTGCGGCTTCGGCCAATGTCTGATATTCACGACGGGCAAGCCATTGCACCCAACGGAAAAGTTCATTGCGCACCATCACACGAAATGCCCGTTTGTTCCGAGTGATGTCGACTATTTCCTCTGCAATATGCTCTGTCGCAGCATCTTGCTGATCAGGGTCGGTCAGACGTTCCCACTCTTCAATCAGGCTTGCATCAACAGCACGTATCTCTACCCCGAGCCATTCCGTGAGATCGTAGACCTCTTCGGTTTTGGCAGTCTCCGGGACGGTTTGCACGAGTCCCTTATAGGCATCTGACAAATAACGCAGAAGCACGCCTTCAGAACGTTTCAGCCCGTAATCTTGCACGTACTCACGAAAGGTCATCCCACGTTCGCACATATCACGCGCGACTGCCTTCGGTCGGATAGTGTGATCTTTCGCCCAAGGGTTCTCTACAGCAAAAGCGTTAAAATTATCGTACAAAAAATCTCTGAGGGGTTTTGGATACTCCAACTGATCCAAAATCTCCATGCGCTCCTCGTACGCAACCCCTTCCGCTTTCAGTTCCGCCACCACTTCGGATTTCACCCGATCCAGCTGCTTCGCGAGCACAACTTGGGGATTCTCCAAGACCGACTCGACCACGGTAAGCACATCAAAGGCATGCGCAGGAGAAGTCTCGTCAAGCAGCTCCACGGCTTCGAGGACAAAAGGGGAAAGAGGCTGATTCAGAGAAAAATCTGCCTGCAAGTCCAATTTGACTCGCACGACACGACCATCCTCATCGGGCTGATCGAGCCGCTCAACCACCTCTGCCGCGAGAAGGGAACGATACATCGCAATCGCTTGCCGGATGTGCCCACGCTTTTGACTGACGGTGTCATGGTTCTCCCGCAAGACGTACTTCACGGCTGCGCACCCGTCACCAGGTCTATCCAACAGATTCAAAAGCATGCCATGTGAAACGGTAAAACTTGACACCAATGGTTCAGGCTCACCCTTCACAAGCCGTTCCATCGTCTCTTTGCCCCAGGGGGCATACCCTCGTTCCGGAGGTTTTTTTCGCACAAGCTTGCGACGCTTTTTTGCGTCATCACCGGCCTTTTCAACCAACCGCTTGTTCTCTACAGCATGTGCCGGAGCTTGCACCCAGACACTGCCCTCATCGTCGAATCCCTTGCGGCCTGCCCGACCCGCAATCTGGTGAAAATCCCGCACACTCAGTACTCGAGTCTTTTCCCCGTCATACTTACAAAGCTGCGTAAAGAGCACAGTGCGGATCGGCACATTCACCCCCACTCCCAGTGTGTCTGTACCACAAATCACCTTAAGCAGTCCCTCTTGCGCAAGTTTTTCCACCAGCAACCGGTACTTCGGAAGAAGACCCGCATGATGTACGCCCACTCCGTGACAAAGATGGCGGCGCAAATCCTTTCCGTAAAGACTGTCGCAACGAAACCCGCCAATGGCCTGTTTGACTTTGTCTTTTTCTTCTTTTGTGAGCAGTGGCATGCTCATAAGGTTTTGTGCCTGCTCAGCGGCTGCCCGCTGTGTAAAGTGCACAATATAGACCGGAGCCTTCTCCTGCTCCAGCAGGTCAGCAATGGACTCGTGCACAGGGGTCTCTCGATAGACAAAATCAAGCGGCACAGGACGTTCCGTCGTCTTCACAAGCGCAGTCTCACGACCAGTTCGCAGCGTGAGCTCTTCTTCAAAGCGTTTCGTGTTTCCCAAAGTCGCCGACATGAGTAAAAAAGAGGGATGCGAAAGTTCAATAAGAGGAATTTGCCATGCGACACCGCGTTCACGGTCAGCGTAATAGTGGAATTCATCCATGACCACAGAGTCCACATCAGCGTCGTTACCGTCTCGTAACGCAAGATTTGCAAGGATTTCTGCAGTGCAGCAAATAACAGGAGCGTCGGAGTTCACCGCGGCATCTCCTGTCATCATGCCGACATTTTCTGCACCAAGTTCCCGGCACAAACTGAAGAACTTTTCACTCACCAGTGCCTTGATGGGCGCAGTATAAAAACTCCGCTCACCTTTCACGAGGGCAGCAAAATGGGCGGCAAGAGCAACAAAAGATTTTCCCGAGCCAGTCGGAGTATTCAAAATGACGTTATTCCCTGACATCACTTCCAAGATCGCGTCTTCTTGCGCCGAGTACAGGGAAAGCCCTTTTTCTTCGGCATACGCGAAGAAACTGTCAAGCAAGCTTTCAGGGCTCACTTCAACGGGAATATGACGTAGCAGAGCAGGAGTAGTTTCCATAATTCTCTGCAGAGCATACGACACCTTGGGAAAAAGAAGCGGAAAACAGCTACTGAACCGCTATTCAACCGGACGTCCACACTGCCAAATCGGTGTCACTTTCAAGAAACGCACGGTCAGACCCTGCGCCGACGACACGACCCCCAAGCACGGCCAAGGAATTGACTGACTGCGCGCCCACCCCACCAAGCTCTTTCCCATCATCTGGGGCCTGTTCCCAGGTATCTCCTCGATCATCCGACACCCACACCGCAGCATCCGCACTCTCAAACTCTCCGGCATGTCCTGCCGCGACCAAACGCCCCTCCAGCACAATAATGGTCTTTAGCATGGCCCCTCCTTTTGGAGAGAACACGGCACTCTGCTGCCCAACACGCCGCCAGGTCTCCCCCCAATCATCCGACACCCACACCGCAGCCGCACCGTCACCGCCCTGATCCACACCCACACCTATCACCCGGGTCCCCACCGTCACCGCTCCTTCCATCGCCTGGGCTCCTGCCCCCCCAAACACAGCTTCATCATGCGCGACACGCCGCCAGGTCTCCCCCCGATCATCCGACACCCACACCGCAGCCGCACCGTCACCACTCCGATCCACACCCACACCTATCACCCGGGTCCCCACCGTCACCACTCCCTGCACCATCTGGTCTCCTGCCCCCCCAAACACAGCTTCATCATGCGCGACACGCCGCCAGGTCTCCCCCCGATCATCCGACACCCACACCGCAGCCCGCGTCTCTGCGTCGGCTTGCTCTGCCCCAACTGCCAACAAACGGCCATCGACCAGAACCAAGGCCCGAATCGTCTGACTGTCAGGACCACCGAGTGCTTCTACCCCGGGCGCCCGTTTCCAGGTTGTCCCCTGATCGTCAGACAGCCAGATCACACCGTCCATATCAAGACCGTCATGGGGCTGCTCAGATCCTCCTGCCACAAGGCGCTGTTCCGTCTCAGATCCCATCACAAGGAGGCTTGACACTTCCAACCATCCTGGCCCACCAAAAAGCGACTTATCATGAGAAAGACGCTGCCAGGTCGTCCCTTGATCATCCGAAACCCAGAGCACTCCATCTCGGTCGCCATCTTCCAGAGAAAGCTCGCCTCCCGCGATAACCAAGCGCTCCCCCACTTGCGTGACAGCCCGAGCAACCTGTCCGCTCGGCCCACCAAAAACAGCGGCATCTTTCATGACACGTTGCCACACAAGACCCTGTTCCCTCTCCGACCCAGCAATAGGAAGAACACGTCCGGCCGGGACAGAATTTTCACTCTTGTCCCACCACCAATAGAAAAAAAAGCCAAGCAATACTGCGAAAAACACTGCAAGAAACACAGGTTTTTCCATAACCTGTGCGAACACTGCATCAAAAGGTTTCTTTTCCTTTTTCTCAGCAACTCCTGTGGGAAAAACAACAGCCCCGGTCCTCAGAGGAGAAGGCTCTTGACCTGCTTCTTCCTGGACTGCCTGCAGTTCTCTCCCCATTTCAAAAATATCGGGATACCGCATTTCCGGGTCTTCGGACATCGAGCGCTCAACCACGCGCCAGATATGGGCAGGAACACCTTCCACATACGGCATGGCGGAAGTATTGGGGAATATATGTTCTTTGTAGGTGCCGGCATCAGACCCTGGCCCCGTGAAGGCAGACTCGCCAAGAAGTAAAACAGACAGCGAAGCGCCCAGCGCATATTGGTCAGCAGCCGGAGAGAAAAGTCCCTGCTGGGCAAGAGTTTCAGGGGCTGCATATGCCAGCTCATTGGAAGACAACGCTGCGATACCAGTAAAACCGAAATCGGTAAGAACCGGTTCTCCCGAGAGCGAGAGAAAGATATTTCCCAACCACACCGCGCCGTGCACAATCCCAAGAGAATGGGCAGTGCTGAGTGCCCCAGCGACACGGACAACAATATCGACAGCTTCCTCCCAGTGAAGTGCCCGCGTGACAAGCAGACGGTCGACATATGTGCCCTCTGGGAGATATTCCGTGAGGAGATAGTAGACCCTTCGGCTGATCTTGCCATACTCATAAAAACAAGCGACATTCGGGTGTACGCTCAGCGTTTCCAATATGGGGAGAGTCTCCGCAAGCACTTCTCTCTTTTCGAGAGAGAGATCGCGCAACACCTGTACTGTCACATAACGATCGGCTGCAACCTGACGCCCTCGATAGAAGGGACCGGTGTTGCGCACACCGATCTGCACAAGATCTTCTATTCCTGGAACCTCGAAATCGACTGACGGTTCTGACGTCATGAGACCACAGATCCCCCTCCTCGTCAGGTTTTACTCTGGAGCACTCCGCTCAGGAACGAAGAGCGGCCCATGTGAGCGACCCCACAATCCCATCAGGAACAAGCCCTTTCCCGCGTTGAAAAGCACGCACAGCATCTCTCGTCCTTGGACCAAAAACACCGTCCAGACCTCCTGGGGAATGCCCAGCCCCAATAAGAAGCTGTTGCGCCAAACGCACGTCCTCCCCACGCATCATTGGACTGAGAAGACGAAGCACACGCTGCACCGGCATACACTCTGCTTTCTTTGCAACAGGCAAATAGGCCAGATCCAAGCCTGACATCAGGCCGCTGACCAGCGAGAACACTCCGAAACGGATATCAGAAAGAACTTCGCAAGTCCTCTCGTACCCTCACATTGCCAATGATCAACAAGCTACACAGCCAGCCGAAAATACTCCCGATATGTTCCATATTACAAAGGACACAAGATTTTTACATTTTGACGAAAAATCACGAAAAACAGCAATAAAAAGAGCCTGTCATTGCCCCAGAACTGCTTCATGATGAAAAAACACTTTTCCTCTCGCACAGCACAATACGCAGACATCCCGACCCTGCTACCACAGGCAACGTCCCGATTGATCCCACGAGGCAATCCCACGAGGTCGAGCACAAGCTCAACTCCACGCCCGAGGGAGCGGCGTAACGTACACCGGCCTGCACAAGATCTTCCACCCTGAAACTTTGAGATCGACTCACAGTTCTGAGGTCACGAGACCACAGAACTCCTTCTCGCCAGGTTCACGCTGGAGCACTCTCTTCAAGAACAAAGAGCGGCCCATGTGAGCGACCCCACAATCCCATCAGGATCGAGCCCTGTACTGCTTTGGAAAGCACGCACGGCTTTGCTGGTTCTTGGACCAAAAATACTGTCCACACTTCCCGGGGAATGCCCAGCCGCAACAAGAAGCTGTTGCGCCAAACGCACATCCTCCCCACGCATCATTGGACTGCGAAGACGAAGCACACGCTGCATGGAACAAAGAGCAGCCCATGTGAGCGACCCCACAATCCCATCAGGGACAAGCCCTTTATCGCGTTGAAAAGTACGCACAGCATCTCTCGTCCTTGGACCAAAAACACCGTCCACACTTCCCGGGGAATGCCCAGCCGCAACAAGAAGCTGTTGCGCCAAACGCACATCCTCCCCACGCATCATTGGACTGCGAAGACGAAG
>JGI24023J19991_10002705_pt1 | contig 12789 bp, 8 predicted proteins | sample Cruoilmetagenom1_FD_19991 | JGI IMG/M metagenome (IMG submission 19991)
TAATACAGTAGGGGAAATCCGCCTGAACGGACAACAGGCCGTGCAGGATTTTCCCGGGGTAACAGCCGGGAATGAGGATCAATACGGGCTGATTACTTACTTTGATGGTGGTGCTGACGGTCAGATAGTGGCTTCAAGCCATATAACCGGCGGAACAGAAGCCTGGTTCTGGAATCTGACAATCAATATGCCTAATCGAACTCTAACCATGGCTTGTGATATAACCGTCTGGGGCTGGAGCGATCCCAATGCTGATTTCACACTCTCAAATAATCCAGGGCCGGTGAATCCGGCCAACCTGAATGGCCTGCGAATTCTAAACGGTACTCTGAATGCGGAGTTGAACCCGGTAACCCAGTACAATCTCAGCCTCTACGGGATGATGCTTACCACAAACACGGCAACAGTGGGCGGACTCTCGTACCTCTGGGGAACAATCCCTCTGGCAGATCCAACCGGAGCTTCTGTTGAGTTTTACGGTCCTTACCCTGTTTATATAGAGGGTGATAATACCTTTTTCCGTTTTGTTGTAAACTCCGGCCGGGATGCCATGGACCCCTCGGCGATTGACGGAACTGTGGCCGGAAAGTTTTTTTATTTTGATGATGCCTCCAATACGACTATTTTTAATCATGCGGATGCCCGTTTTATTGTAGTCGGTGATGATATTGTTCCTGATGACGGTGCCAGAGATGCCGATTGGATAAGCCTGCTTTCAGGTACCGACGGGGTAACATGGGATTTTAATAAACTGGCCAATGCCGTTGCCATTATGAAGTTTGTCTATGTGCAGGATTCAAATGCCAGTGTTAACCCTATAGTTATTCAGCCCAGGGTTATTGTATCCAACTGCCCCGGCTGGGTGGATTTTGTTTATGTGACACTCTCACAGACTCGGGATCAGTTGAATAACTACTCCGGAACTGCGAATGCTGCCAACGAACTTCCAACCATTAACAACAGCCTTTATGAACCTGACGGAAGAATTGATAGAATTCTTGTAACTGTTCAGGCTGCGATAGTGAAGGATTTTTCCGGATTCGAAGTTCAAGTGGATGGGTACACTGTCCTGGGTTACGACCCCGGGGATGCTGTACCTGATTATGAAACTCTGGCTTCCACACAGTTCTGGATTATTCTGGAAGAAGGTTCCTATCTAGATACCGGGGCAACACCGGGATGGCGTATTATTGATAACACAACAGTTATTGACAACTCCACTGGAGCGCCGATAGCCCTCTATCCCTCCAAGGGTGAGGAAATTCCCTACGATGGTGCTCCTCCGATTATCGGTTACACCCTGGCGGTGGCGGATTCTACAAGGAATGAGGCTTTTGTTCATTTTTCAGAACCTGTTGTAGATGATACAGCCGGAGCTGAAATAACTTCTGCAAATTTTGCCACGGGTGTCGGAGGCGGAGTTACAGCGGTAAATCGGGTAACGCCTTTTCCAGCACCGACGGATAATGGTATGCAGGAAGCGGTTCTGGTTCTGGGCGGGGCTGTTAACGTGGGCGATATAACGGCCAACGTACTTAATCTGACTATAAATAATGTTGAAGATATTCCCTCTCCCAACAGTCCCCTGGCGGATGATGCCGCTGATCCGGTAGATACAGCGGCTCCTCTGGTGTCCAATACTCATAGAATCTCTGATTTGGCTCTGGGAATTATCGGTAATGGAATTGTTGAACCGGTTACAGCTATTGGACAGACTCAACCTGCAGGGGGCGTCGGGGTAGGAATTATTACAGATTTCGACGGATCGGAATTCCTTCAGGATGAGGATATTAATCTTCAGGTTCACCGGTATACCGGACAGATTTTTACACCGGTTTTATACTGGGAGAATACAAAACTGATTCCTTCTTCATATAAAAATTTAAATCTCTGGATTCCGTTTGTAGAAGAAGTTGCCAACAGTGGCAACAGACCTTTTTCGGGCCTTGTCCCCCGTCCCTGGAGTTCGGGACCAAGTTCTGCCATTATGAATCCTGTTGCAGGAGATCTTTTTGACCACGACTGGATAGCCGATACCAAGATAGTCAACGATGCCGATCTGGAGTTCTTCTTCAGAATAGATGGTGGTGGACCAACAAACCACCTGTATGCCGCCCGATGTATTGATGAGACGGCAAGTGACTGGTATAGAAAGATCCGCCCGTGGAGTTTTAAAATCCGCGATATCGTTACTCAGGCCGGAGGCATCTCCATACTGAATAACATTATCAACCCGAACCGGAATGAACGTACTTCACTTCATTACAATCTGACTCAGGGTGGAACGGTGAATATTCAGGTATTCGATCTCGCCGGAGGCTTGGTGGAAGTTCTCCAGCGGGGTTATCAGGCCGCAGGTGAATACGCGGTATCCTGGAACGGTCGGAACCGTTCGGGCAATGTGGTGGCCAGGGGTATTTACTTTATCCGCTACGTGGGCCCCGGGGGTATCGATCAGATCCGTAAGGTGCTGGTGGTGAAATAGGCTGCATCGAGGGATTGGTGGCCGTCGTCTATTGAAACAACTCTGAGTGAGAACCGATTCGAATTAGTTCTAAAATTTGTTCTTTGTGGTTTTGAGCGTAAATAAGCAGCAGATCTGGAGAAATATGACATTCCTTAAAGTGGATGTTCTCTATGCTTTTTCGGTAGAGCTTCGGGAATTATCAGTGTATCTATAATTTGCTGTATCAAATTGATAGTATCTTTCTTCCACCCTGATTTAAGGATTTTCTTCATATCCTTTCTGAATCTGGTAGAGGTTGTGATTTTATACATCCTTAAGCTTCTGTTTTCAGAGATTCTAGAAGATCTTCGGCAGAATTAAAGGTTGGGAAACTACTTTTATCCTCTTCCATGGTCATTTGGGCCCCAGTATTGGGCTGGTAACCCAGCGAGTCTTTCTTAAGGAAATGAATATAATCCAGGAGAGAGGGAATTTTTTGATCCGGCAGACTCTCCAGTTCTGAAATAATCTGCTCTCTGGTATNGGTGTTCATGATAAATCCTCTTTGATAATTATACTTACTTTTTTCCTTGTTTTTCAACAGGAGTCGACTGCCGCATGGAATCAATTATTGCTGTTTACCACCTGGCCGGTGATGATTCCGCTCAGCTTTCCAGGCCATTTTCCTCATCAAACCGCTTCACCAGGCTCTCCGCATGAGGAGCCGTCCGCCGTACCCACTCGAAGAGAACCCTCTGGGCATCCTCGGCCTCAAGCCTCCAGGGGAGCCCCTCCTCCCTGATCCGCCTGGAGAGAACATGGAACACGATGGCGGCGCTGGCCGAGAGGTTGAAGCTCTCAACGAATCCCACCATGGGGATGCGCATAAAGATGTCCGCAGCCTCTCGTGCCTCATCAGAAATGCCGTGTTTTTCGGTGCCGAAGACAACGGCCACAGGGCCCGAGGTTAAATCGAGGGTTTCGGGCAGGGAGTCATCTTCGGCATGGGGGCTGGTGGCCACGATGCGGTAGCCCCTTTCCTTGAGACTGGACAGAACTTCAGGGGTCTGGCTGGCAGGGGGAGGAACCCTGCCGCCGCCTGCCGTCTGGAGAGCTAATCTTCGGGCCTTAACCGAGGCCGGGCCGCCTCCAGAGGGCTTTCGGTAGACTCTCATATCCAGCCACTGGGCGGTTCCGAGGTCAACTTGAGTATCAGACTTGAAATGATGAATGTTCTCAATGGCGTGAAGTTCGTGGATCCCCAAGGCGTCACAATGCCGGATAACGGCGCTTCCATTGCGCGGGTCGAAGAGGTCTTCCAGAACACAAACCGCATAACGGGTACGCTGGGCGAGAACCTGCAGCATGCGTTCTTTTCGTTCAGGGGTGATAAACCCCTCCATGTAGGCCTGAAGCCGGGTTTCGTAATCGGTTAGCACGGGTTTTTAGAATAACTCATGCCGGGAATCGGGTCCAGAACCTTCCCTTTACTCAAGCACCTGCCGAGAATAGAGTAGTGACTATGCTTTCCCGGAGATTTCTATATAAACAGCCGCAGCTCCGCACACCGGCCCTGGTAATGGCCCTTGCTTTGGCGTCGGTTTTTCTCATCTCATCCTGCCGGTCTACCACCGATCTGGTTCTTGACGATCCGGTGTTTCTCGAGGACATGGTGAATGGGGCTCTCCAGGGGGACAGATTTAAAATAACTCCCGAGGATTATCAGGGGATACGCAATCTTCTCAAAGATGAACATCCCGATTACCGCCTGGCGGGTGTTATTCTGGCATCCCAGGCTGATGATGAAGAGCTGTACCCCGATATTGTTGATACGGCTCTGGATGAGAATCTGGATGTCTCTACAGCTGCGAAGGAGCTTATCGCTGAAAATCCTGAGGCCTTCCGTTCCTCTATTATGGATCTTCTTGATTTGAATAACCCCTCCCGGCGTATCGGCGGATTGTTTCTCCTCTCGACTCTGGGTGAGGAGGATGTGGTTCCCATCCTGATTGAGTATTTCAACGACTTTGACTCCGGGGTAAGAAATCAGGCTTCCCTGTCGGTGGTGGAGCTGACAGACCGGAACAACCCTTTCCTCCGGGAAGCCCTGAACAGCCCAGACCCCATGACGGCATCCACTGCATATAAAACTCTTGGACGTTATGCCAACCCCGACGATGCACCGGTGTTTATCGGAGCTTTTTCCTCGGCCAATGCGGATATCCGAAAGGAAGCCCAGCTGGCCATGCTCCGCCTGGGAGATACAGGATTACCCTTTCTTCACATTCTGGCGGCGGATACATCGAAGCCTTACCAGGTAAGGCTGGCGGCCCTGGAAGTTATTCAGGGGCTGAGATCTACCGGGAGTCTTGAACTGCTGTTAACCCTGCTGGACGATAAAGACGATCGCTTCAGAGAGAAGGCGGAAACAATACTGGGAACCTACGGCACCGAAGCGGTTTTAGATCTTTCAAATCTCTACCGGGAATCGGCGGAAACCAACCGGATCTATGCGGTCCGTCTGCTGGGGGAAATCGGTTCGGCCTCAGCCCTGCCCCTGCTTGTTTCGGCTCTGAAGGATTCTTCTCCGAAAGTGCAGCTTGAGGCGATGGATTCTCTGCGCCGTTTTGAGGAGAATGCCTGGCCGGCTCTCCATGATAATCTGAGTAACAATGCCCTTGTTCTTCTGATGGAGGGGGCCGATCCCTGGCTGGTTACCTTTGATAACGGGGAACCGAATCAGGATGCANTATTCCTTCTTATAACACAATCCGGCCGTGTGGATCTTGAAGACTATCTGACGAGGGCCGGAATATCCAAACTGAAGAGTGAAACCATACTGTCCCTGGAGGAAGCCTGGCATACGGCCGATGATTTTTCGGAGCTCGACCGATTGATTGCCGAGGGCCGGGACCCGTTCCTCAAACTCTGGCGTCAGCGGGAGCTCAACCTGGTGGCGGCCAGAGAAACCCTTAAGCAGTCCTTTACTGAGCTGCACCGCTATTTTGAATCCCGGGACCCGACCGACCTCGACAAGGCCGGTGAAATCCGGGCGGAAAGCCGCAGGCTTGAAAATCTGGCCAGGCAGCAGGCAGCGCAGATAGACCGTATGGATGAGGCCATGAAAGCCGGAGGTGAGGCCAAACTCAGCAGGTATACGGCGATGAGGGAGAATCTTGTGCGAACCTGGGAGTACACTCTACCCTCCCTTCGCCCGCTGGCCCTGAAACTTTACTCTGAAAGGGGCGTTAACCCTGAATCACTGGTGAACGAACTGGCCCTTCTTGAATAGTCCTTCGGTCAAAAATCAGGTAAAAACCAGGTAAAAAAAAAGCCGCTCCTGATTAAACAGGAACGGCTTGGAGCGGAAGCGACGGGGATCGAACCCGCGATCTCCGGCTTGACAGGCCGGCGCGATAACCAGCTTCGCTACGCCTCCATCTCGCGAGTTGGAAATATAGAGCAAAGTCGATGTTTTGGTCAAGCGAAAAATCCTAATGGTTCTCCCTGAAAAGAAGCGTCTCCTGAATCCCGAGTTCCCTCTCCCGCCATTTTCCCGGCGGCCTTATAGCACTTATCTTCGTCGTAACAGTGGAACAGCCTGTTTTCCAAGTGCAGTGAAAGGATAAAGCCGACATCTTCCACAGTACTATCGCCGGTTAAGTTTGTGGTATGTATGTGTAAATCTTGAGGTATTATGTATTCTTAAGGAACTTACGAAAAACAGGAACACCATGTCAACGTCTGTTATTTCTGATGATTTTTTAAATGACCTCTTCGCTTCAGAGGATCTTTATCTTCCGGGCGTTCTTCCCTGGCCCATGCAAGGCAGTGTGGAGGAGGATCGTTCACGTCGGGAATCAGCCTTTAACGCCGGCCTGGGGAGCACCCCGCCNCCGGGTCTGGATTGGATTCGCTCCCATGCCCCTTCAAAATACCGCCCGGACCGCATTGTCCAGGGCTGCCGTTCTGTTCTGGTAACCGCCCTCTCTTATTACCGGGAGGATCGGGAAGATAAGGCCGCCGGGTTATCCCGGGGGCGTATTGCCATGTACGCCCGGGGGCGGGATTACCACAAAGAACTGGGCGGCAGGCTCAAACGCATCGTACGCAGGCTGGAGGCCTCTCTGCCGGGGCATAGATTCAGGGCCTTTACCGACATCGGACCTCTGGATGAAACCTGGCTGGTTCAGGCCTCGGGAATCGGTTTCAAGGGCCGGCACACCCTGGCCATCCTGCCGGATCTGGGAAGCTGGGTGGTGCTGGGCCATATCGTTTCCACCTATCCATTTGAACCGGGAGAACCGGTTCAACCAGTCTTGTCCCGTTGCCCTGAGGGTTGCACCCGATGCATCGATGCCTGTCCAACCGGGGCCCTTTCCCTTCCCGGACGCCTTGATGTATCCCGCTGTATCTCCTACCGGACCATCGAGCACAAAGGCCCTCTGGATGATGCTGTATCCCCGGAGCAGGCCGGGAACCGGGTATTCGGATGTGATGCCTGTCAGGAGGTCTGCCCCTTTAATCACCGGGTAAAAGAAACCTCTGCAGAGGCCTTCCTCCGGGATATTGCCGGGGCTTCCAGGGATTTGAGGGAACTGTTGAACCTTAAAACCAGAGAGGATGTATTAAGCCGTTTTGCCGGTTCACCCCTGATGCGGGCGGGGCGTTCTTCCCTGGTTCGCAATGCCTGTATCGCTGCAGGGAACTCGGGGGATGTCTCTTTGCTGCCGGATCTGCTTGTCCTTACCGGCGATGTGGATACGGGTGTTCGAAAACATGCCTCCCAGGCTGTGGAGAAGCTCAGGAACTCTACAGTGTAATCATCATCGAAGATCTGCGGTTGTGCTTCATTGTTATTTTATCCTTCCGGTTGGAGGCGAAGATTACCTTGTAAGTCTCTCCTTCCATCAGGGTTCTATCATCCTGCTCTCCGCTGTCCATGGGGATGGTGAAAGATAACTCTGTAACACCATTTACCTCGGTTCCCGCCTTATTGGAAACATCATCGTTACCTCCAAGGGCTGTATCACTATGGTGGGAGAACTGGCCGTTACCGAAATGATCCTCGATGGTAACCGTTCCGTTTTCCACGAAGCCGATGATGATATTCGCATCTTTCATCTTCTTGGATGGGTTAAAACCCACTGCCACCCAGCCTTCGGTTTCTGTGGATACTTTTACATTCAGGTTTTCACCGTCCACCATCCATTCCAGGTGAAATCCACCGGCGTCTGCCGTTTTCCATTCTCCGGCCCCGGCAATATCCGAAAATCCAATCAATAATATCAATGTAATAATAATCGCTGTCAGTTTTTTGTTAGTCATGCCTAACCTCCGGTGTGAACTCTAATACACCGGAAAAAGGAATGCAAATGTTAAGGGAATTACCCCGGAGCCGATTCGAACGGCTGACCTACTGCTTAGGAGGCAGTTGCTCTATCCAGCTGAGCTACCGGGGCATCTGGACGGATGATAGCCTCTGGTCTTTGTTCTCGTCAAGTTCCGCCGGGTATTGACCTCCACTCCCGGCGTGACTAGTTTTTAAGCTATGAATTCCATTAATTACGATTCTGTTAAAAAAGATTTCTCGGATGAACTGCTTGAACGTTTTCTACGATATACCCGTATTTATACCACCAGTGACGAAACCCTGGCCGAGGCCAAAACCCCATCTACTCCGGGTCAGTGGGACCTTTTACGTATGCTTGAAGCTGAACTTAAGAGCCTCGGTGTAGAGGATGTGAGTCTTGATGAGCATGGCTATCTGATTGCCCGGCTGCCGGGAAATCTTCCAGAAGATTCCCGGGTGGACACCATCGGTTTTATGGCCCACGTGGATACCAGTTCCGATGCCCCCGGGGAGAACGTTTCACCTCAGGTTCACACACCCTACAACGGAAAAATAATTAAACTGAAAAATGAAATATCCATCGATCCGGCCGAATCTCCTCTGCTGGCATCTTATGAAGGCGAGGCTGTTATTACCAGCGATGGAACCACCCTTCTGGGAGCCGATGATAAGGCCGGTGTGGCTGAAATCATGACGGCGGTACACTGGCTGATTCTACATCCCGAAACACCCCGGGGAAGTCTGGAAATTATCTTCACACCGGATGAGGAAACAGGAATGGGAATGAACCGCTTTCCTGTAAAAAGCCTGAAGTCCCGTTTCTGCTTTACAATGGACGGCGGCCGGGAAGGGGAGATGGAAAGCGAGTGTTATTTCGCCCAAGCCGCCCGGATAAGTTTCAAAGGAAATGTAATTCACCCTGGAGCTGCCCGGGGAAAACTGGTAAATGCTGTAACCATGGCTGGTGTTTTTATCTCTTTGCTGCCTCGAAACGAGAGTCCTGAGGCTACCGATGGCCGCTATGGGAATTACTGGCCTCATAAGGTGAATGGTACCCTCGATAGTGTTGAGCTGACGGTTTTCTACCGCAGCTTTGATGCTGATGACATACAACGGAGAACTGATGCATTGCACACCTTTGCTGCCGGGGTGGAAGCGGCATTCCCCGGTGGAAGAGTCTCTGTGGAAATAAAAGAGCAGTACAGAAATATGAGGGAAGAACTGGATAAATATCCCCAGGTGATAAATAAACTCCGGGAAGCTGTTATTGCTTCGGGTATCGAACCCCTGGAGAATCCCATACGCGGGGGTACCGACGGTTCGCGGCTCACAGCCATGGGGATTCCCACTCCGAATATTTTCGCAGGAGGGGTGTCTTTTCACAGCCGCTCCGAGTGGGTGGCCCTTCCGGCAATGGTTCGGGGTGTTACGGTAATTCTGAATCTCATTGGTAAATGGTCAGAAACGAAATAGATCAGGATATAAAAAGATATACGCTGAAAAAAGGGTTATACTTGACGGGTGGTATCAGGGCGGCATCCGCAAAAATTATATTTTTACCTTCTCATTTCTTTCCTCATGCTGGTTGTTTTTACAGGTTGTGATGAGTTGGGGTTGCTGGACAGTTCTGTTGTCAACCCGTTGATTCAAGTATCCCTCACCGGTTCACTTGTTAATCCCGGGGATGAAATCGCCATTCAGATTGATGCAGCTGAGAATGTTCCTGATAGAATAAGTTCCCGCCTGGAAGGTCTTAACGGGGAGTCTCTAAACCTTAATCTGGAACCGCCTGAAGAGGGGTGGGGGAATATTTCGGGAATCCCAGGAGAGCTGAGAGTTCCCGATTCAGTTTCTGAAGGTTTTTACACCCTTGTTTCAGAAGCCTGGCTGGATGAGAAACTGCTGAGTGAAGATCGTACAAACCTGTATGTTCTCCATGGAGAATGGGTGATAAACAGTCTGGAGTTTTTTCCTCCTCAAAGTGTCCCAGGTGGTTTGTTTTATGTACATGTGCTGCTGGATATACCCGAAGGTTCCAATCCCTATCTGCGTTGGATTCAGAACGATGAAGTTGTTGCTGAAGGGCTGCTTTCAGAGGGATGGGATACGGTTATTCTGGATGCCGGCAGCCTCCCGGGTGTCAGCTTACTTACTGTGAACCTTTACCCGGGAGAGGAGGGGGGAACTATTCCTCTCAGATCGCTATCCACAGAAATGTACACCACCGAATCAATTCCAGCTGGCTCTGATAATCTCTACCCCCCTGAAGCCTACATTTTTCTCCAGCATTTTGATGGTAAGTTTGATGGTGAGCCAGATATCTCCGGTAAACCCCGCCCGGTTATCACCGGCAACGGTATGGGCTTCCTTTTTGCCCCGGGGGATGGTATCAGCTGGAAAGAGATTTCTTTACCCTTTTCAGATGTAGATATCTGGCAGCCTTTCTCCCTGACAGTCGGGGTACTTCCTGAACAGGGCAATGCAGGCCGGCTACTGATGTTTGGCGATGAGGATTTCTCAATGATTCTTACCCTGACTCAGGATGGGGAGCTGATTCTCCAGTTGGATGATTCGGATGAATATCTTTCAGCCCTTTCTCTGCCTGAAACAGATGAGGGAACAATTGCTGTAACACTATCCTTTCAGCAGGAGGAAGAAGGGCTTAAGCTCACCTGGATCGTGGATGGTGATACTGCGGACGTCGACCGGTGGCCTTCCATTCCACATCCTCCCGGGGAAAACCTCAGTATAATTCTGGGAGGGGAGGATGGTTTTTCCGGTATTGTTACCGAACTGGCCCTGCATTTTCCCGGTATCGAGTCTGATAGATTTGCCTTTTACCGGGATACCGATGATAAGATGATAACAGTCGAGGGCTTTGAGGATGCCGATCTGCAGCCGCGGATTGAACTCCAGAGTGGGCTTGCGGTTAACCGAGGCTCTCTTGTTTTACCTCCTGATGGATGGATTCGCTTCCCCGGGGGGGGAGAGGGAGAGCTGGTGTTTGAGGCTTTTCCGGTTGAAGATTCGTTTACTCTTACCCTCTATAACACGGTTACCGGGAAGGATTCAGAAAATAAAACCATAGATGGCGGAAATAGTGCGGAATCTTCTGATAGAATCAATATCCCGCTGGATAAAGAGGCTGGGATAATTGATAATAAAGATAATATTGTTTATGAGCTCAGGGCTTCCAACCGGAACAATTCGGATCTTCGGCTGGAGTCTGTTCTTGTCAGTCGGGAGTAATTGTATTCAGGGGTTGGGATGAAGATATTCTCATTTGCTTTACTTACCATTATTCTGTTTCTCTCTTCCTGCGCCGGTGGTCCGAAAGTCAGTAATATTACGCCCGACTGGGCTGATACCCCTCTGGAGGATACCTCCTCCTTAAAAGCATTCCGAGGTATCGGGAATGGAGAAACTCTCGCTGCGGCAAAAGCTGGGGCTGTTGATAATCTCAGATCTGAAATTCTCGCTGTCATGGAAATTGAGAGTTCCGAGGCTTTTCACGCAATGTTTGATGACATTGCCGGTATAATTGCCAATCCGGGGTCCGGCGGGGTTGATGGTGTGGAAATTATCCATAACTCGGGGTGGATGAACTCCCGGGATTCTATCACATATATTGTTGATCTTACCTGGGATAAAGCGGCTTTTGAAAAACAAAGAGCGTATCTTATCGAACTCAGTGAAACGGCAAGTCCCGGATATAAAGATATGGAAATCAGAGCAGGTGATGCCGAAAGTGACGGGAATTTCTATGAGGCTGGTTTAATCTGGGCGGCTGCAGCAGGTATTGCCCGGGAGAATGGAAACAACTCCGGCTATCGTAACGCTTTGGACAAGGTTTCTAAGGCCATAGATAATCTGGACTATCTGCTCAACTCATACCCGGATAAGGCTTTTGTCGGTTTACGGCCTGAATCTCCGGTTCTGTTCCTGGTAAGTTCCCGGGGAAAACCGGTGAGTAATGGCGAATTTGTTATCTCTTATCCGAAAAACAACCGGGAAGGTTCTCCCTCAAGAGCCCGGGCCCGTATTGTTTCAGATGATAATGGGATTGTCCGTTTTCTTCCCCCGGAGGTTTCTTTTGCCGGTACTCAGCTTGTAACTATTGCCCCCAGCGCCGATCCTTTTCTGGAGTACTTCGATGGAAGTGGGGATAAGTATACCCAGGGACTGATTGATTCACTGGAAACCCCAAGGATGCTGGCCGAGTATGAGGCCTTATCAAGAATCAGAACCATTCCCACGGGGATTCTTATTCTTGAAACAGACCTCGCCGGGAATTCTCTGAATACAGCCGACACCGCGAAGGGTTTGCTCAACGACCTCAGCACCGATGGATTTAATATCAGCATCATGAATCTCGATCCCTCTCAAATGCTTTCCCGAACGGATGAAGCTCTGCTCAGGGATTTGAAGGCCGACTCACAATTCTCGGATGCCTATCAGAGGGTTATTCACGGTACGGTGGCTCTGGACAGTTTTGAGCAGAATGGAGATAACTTTACCGTAAGGGTGTCAGGTACTCTTTCCCTGTCGGATATCAACCGGCAGATAACACTGTATAAATCTGAAATAACAAAATCCAGTCAGGCTTCAAACAGCCTTCAGGCCATCAGTGCTGCATTCCGGCAGCTCGGCCGTTCATTTGCTGGAGAGCTCATCGAACAGGCTCCCTGATGAACCCGGATTATCAGCTGGAGGGTCTCATTGCGGCTTTAGCTACCCCCAGGGGGCATAGTGCCATTGCTGTTGTCCGTACGTCGGGTTCTGGTTGCATTGATGCTCTGGCCGGAATCTTTTCACGGCCTGATGTCGTGAAAAACAGCGACGGGTACCGTGTTCATCACGGCTGGATTCTTGATGGGAATATGGCACGGGTGGATGAGGTTCTCCTTACTGTCTTCAAGGCTCCTGCCAGCTATACCGGCCAGGATTCGGTGGAAATATCCTGCCATGGAGGACTCCCTGTAGTGGATCG
>JGI24023J19991_10002707_pt1 | contig 12784 bp, 13 predicted proteins | sample Cruoilmetagenom1_FD_19991 | JGI IMG/M metagenome (IMG submission 19991)
AACGACCTCCCGTCTGATGAGCAGATCACAATTTACGAGCAGGGAGAGTGGCACGACCTCTGCCGTGGTCCTCACGCGCCTTCCACAGGGGATGTAAAGTCCTTTAAGCTCCTTAGCATTGCCGGGGCATACTGGAGAGGGGACGAGAAAAAGCCGATGCTTCAGAGGATATACGGCACGGCGTTCTGGAATAATAAAGATTTAAAAAAGTATCTCGAGAGGCTTGAAGAGGCAAAGAAACGAGACCACCGCAAAGTGGGTAAGGAGCTTGACCTGTTCTCTATACAGGACGAAGTAGGGGCAGGGCTCGTGCTCTGGCACCCAAAGGGCTCACGAGTTAGGCGGGTAATTGAGGATTTCTGGCGCGAGCAGCACGATCGGGCCGGTTATGAGCTCTTGTATACACCTCATATCGCAAATTTAGATTTATGGAAAACAAGCGGGCATGTAGATTTCTACAGAGAGAATATGTACCCCTCGATGGAGCTTGAGAATAGTGAATATCAGATTAAGCCCATGAACTGCCCGTTTCATATAAAGATTTACCAAACGCGGATCAGAAGCTACAGGGACCTGCCGCTCCGATGGGCGGAGATAGGCACCGTGTACCGCTATGAGCGCTCGGGAGTGCTTCACGGGCTACTGCGCGTGAGGGGATTTTCGCAGGACGACGCGCATATATTCTGCAGGCCGGACCAAATTACAGAAGAGGTTCTGGGCGTTCTCGATTTAACGATACTATTCTTAAAAACTTTCGGATTTGACGACTTCGAGATATACCTCTCGACGAGGCCCGAGAAGTTTGTCGGAGATGTGGAAGTCTGGGATAAAGCCACTCTTGCTTTAAAAGATGCGCTTGACTCCAAGGGCTTAAAGTATGATATGGACGAGGGCGGAGGGGCATTTTACGGACCCAAGATAGATCTGAAAATAAAGGACGTACTAGGCAGAGCTTGGCAGTGCTCCACAGTTCAGGTAGATTTTAACCTTCCCGAGCGGTTTGATATGAGTTACGTCGGGGATGATAACAGCCGTCACCGGCCCATAATGATTCATAGAGCGATATTCGGATCTATGGAAAGGTTCTTCGGTGTGCTGGTTGAGCATTATGGAGGGGCATTCCCAACGTGGCTTAGTCCGGTGCAGGTGAGGATTGCCACAATCGGGAATGAGCAGGTGGAGTACGGGGAAGAGGTTTACAGAAGATTAAAGGAAGTTAAGATAAGGGTCGAGAAAGATTTTAGAAACGAGAAGCTCGGGTTTAAAGTAAGGGAAGCTCAGGTAGAGAAAATCCCTTACCTACTTGTTATAGGTAATAACGAAGTAGCGGAGCAGACAGTTTCACCTAGAAGACTCGGCGGTAAAAATATGGAATCTATGAAAGTTAATGAATTTCTAGAGCACATACAGGAAGAACTTGATCCTGAAAAATGGAGGGAGGTAGAAACGCAATAGCTAGAATGAAAGGAAGGGGCTCCAGACAAAGAGAGCCAGAAGTAAGGATTAATCAAAGAATCAGGGCACGGGAAGTTAGACTCGTGGACGAAGAAGGCGGACAGTTGGGCGTTGTTCAGATCCGCGATGCGTTAAATATGTCAGAAGAAAGGGGCGTTGATCTTGTAGAGGTCGCTCCAAACGCGAGCCCGCCGGTTTGCAGACTGATGGATTACGGTAAGTATAAATATGAGCTTAAAAAGCAGGCGGCGGCTAAAAAACAGAAAGCGCAGGTATTAAAAGAGGTGAAGTTCCGCCCTAATATAGGAGACCATGATCTCGATGTTAAGATCAATCGTATAAGGGAGTTTTTAGGAGAAGATAATAAAACAAAGATAAGGATATTCTTCAGAGGAAGGGAAATAGTACATTCCGATCTCGGAAGAATGCTCGCAAATAGGATACTGGAGCGAGTTTCAGACCTGGGTGGTGTGGATATACCACCGAAGCTCGAGGGTAAAAATTTAACAATGGTGATTACACCGAAGAAAAATCTGAAAGGCGGTAATGAAGATGCCAAAAGTGAAAGTAAAGTCGAATAGAAGCGCTGCAAAAAGGTTCAAGCTAACCGGAAGCGGTAAAGTTAAAAGAGCAAGAGGCGGCGGCAGCCACTTAAACGCGAAGAAAAACAGAAAGCGTAAAAGAAGGCTGAACGAGCCCGAGTTCTTAACAGGGAGCGCTGCTAAAAGAATAAAGACTTACGTGCCTTATAAATAAGATAGCGAGTTGAGTGGTATAATTCCAAAGACATAATAGAGTTATTGTGTTTAACAAAAGCGGGAGAATGAAATGAGAATAAAAAGAGGAGTTGCCTCCAGAAAAAGAAGGAAGAGACTGCTTAAGCAGGCTAAGGGTTACTGGGGCAGAAGAAAAAATAATATAAGAAGGGCCAATGAAACCTTAATTAGGGCGCTAGCCTATGCATACAGGGATAGGAGACAGAGAAAAAGGGACTTCAGAAAACTCTGGATTGCGAGAATTAATGCCGCTGTGAGACCTTACGGTCTTTCCTACAGCAAGTTTATGGGATCGCTAATTAAAGCAGGTGTCGAGCTTGATAGAAAGAGCTTATCCGAGATGGCTATAAGGGAGCCCGAGAGCTTTAAGGCAGTTGTCGATGTTGCAAAGAACGGGCTTAACTAAGACTCCGTATACGCATCATCAATCCGCATCATCCCTATAAATTTCCAATATTACATATGTACGCGCATTTATTGCAAGATAGTGTGAGGGTCGTATTGAAGTGGGCAGCCCTCACATAAGGGGGATCGTTTTCTACAATGCTCCTTGCCGACCTTTACAAGAAGCGCGTGGTATTCGTTGTAAACCGTAGCATCTTCTGTAAGCGAATCCGTAAAGAGTTCCTGAATCTCATCATAGTTAGTGTCTTGTGGTACCAAAGCATGTCTTGAGAGCACGCGATATGTATAGGCGTCAACGACAAATACCGGCTTGTTCCCGGCGTAGAGTAAAATAGTATCAGCAGTCTCGGGGCCGATACCTTTTATTGTCAGAAGCTTACTCCTTAGCTCACGGGTCTCTTTTCCAAACATACTCTCCAAGTCCCCTTGGTAATTTTCAACTACAAAGGAAATAAAGTGTTTTATTTTAAGCGCCTTCTGGTTGTAGTACCCAGAAGGGCGGATGAGTGAGGCAAGTTTCTCGGTACTTAATGAGGCCAACTCTTTAATTCCAATGAGGCGCTCTTTCTTCAGGTTTGTAATAGCTTTTTCGGCATTAGTCCAGGATGTATTCTGAGTCAGTATAGCCCCAATAATGCACTCAAGCGTGGAGTCTCCGGGCCACCAGGCCTGTGGGCCGTAGCGCTTATAGAGCTTTTTATAGAAGGTATTAATTCTCTTTGATTTACTCACGTTGGATCGGCAGTTTATAAAACAGATAAACGAATATTATTTACTTATCGGATTATTAGGTGCTTTTTGTGAATTCTCGTAATAAGGTATAGCTTCCGGGAGCCACATCTGCAGGTTTCTAACCCTGGTTCCGTAACCCGGGTGTGTCGACAGGAATTCAGGAGGCTGGGGTTGTCCTCTGACTGCTTCGTCCATCCTTTGCCAGAACGCTACTGCCTCTCTAGGGTCATATCCCGCGCGGGCCATGTATATGAGCCCGATCCTATCAGCCTCGGATTCTTGTCCCCTGCTAAAAGGAAGCAGTACCCCGACGTTTGCGCCGAGTCCGTAAGCCTGCATTACCGCTTCTGTGACATATGGGTCGCCGCCGCCGAGCGCCGCACTTAATCCAATGGCACCGAGCTGGGCTAACATGCTCGAAGATACTCTCTCTCCTCCGTGGCGCGCCGCTACATGGCCAACTTCATGCGCCATGACTGTGGCGAGACCAGCTTCTGTTTTAGCGACCGGCAATATACCGGTGTAAACCCCGACCTTACCCCCGGGGAGGGCAAATGCGTTTATCTGCTCATCGTCCTCGATTACTTTGAAATCCCATTCATAGTTAGGTGTGTCCGCAACCCGGGCAATTCTGTTGCCCACTCTGCTCACTGTTTCATTGTAGCTCTGGTTATTTGATATAGTTGAGGTCTGAAGCACTTCTTTGAACGCGGTAATTCCCATCTCGTTTTCCTGGGAAGGGGATAGCAATATGAGCTGTGATCTGCCTGTAACCGGCGCCGTATAGCAGGAAGTGATCAGAGGTCCCGTTATAACCAAAAGAAGGACCAGAATCAGAGGTTTAAAACTTAGTTTCGTAGTTAGCTTGGCTGCTCTTTTTATCATTGTGATCTGCCTGTAACCGGCGCCGTATAGCAGGAAGTGATCAGAGGTCCCGTTATAACCAAAAGAAGGACCAGAATCAGAGGTTTAAAACTTAGTCTCGTAGTTAGCTTGGCTGCTTTTTCTTATCATTAATCACCTGTCGTTATCAGTCTCTATGAAATAATATAATATATAAACAGGGATTCTAAAAGCGCAATTTAAATACAAACGAGCCTTTATCCCCCGTATGCCTCTAATGCACTTCGGGAGATAAAAGCCCGTTAGTTGAAGTTTTGTAGTTAAGCCTACTTTGAAAGGTTGGCTTCTTTCATTCTTCTGATGCCTTCGTCTATGTCCTCATCGGCACAAGCGTAGGTGACCCTGATATAGCCTTCGCCCTGGCTGCCGAAAGCGGTTCCCGCTACTACAGCCACGCCGGCCTTCTCAACGAGCTGATCGGTATATTCCTGAGACGTCAAACCGGTGCCCGTAATATCGGCGAATGCATAAAACGCTCCGTCCGGACTGTCACAGGTTACACCCGGCACTGTGTTAAGCCCGGCGACCATACGGTCTCTTTTTTGTTTTAAGAGCGCGGTCTTTTCTACAGTCCAGTCCTGTGGCCCTGAGATCGCAGCGTATGCAGCTTTCTGAATAAAAGCCGCAACGTTTGTGATCGAGTCCTGAAGGAATATGGACAGCTTATCGATTACCGGCTTAGGCGCTACTGCAAAGCCGATTCTCCATCCTGTCATTGCATAGGTCTTAGAGAATGTATCGATGATGATAGTCCTATCGACCATATCCGGGATTGCGCATATGGATTTATGAGGCTTATCGAAAGTAACATGAGAGAATATTTCATCCGAAATAACCATCATGTTCGGGTACTTATAACAAAGCTCGGCTATCTCCTCAGGGTTCTCGACCAAGTGGCCGTTCGGTCTCTGTGGAGTATTAATGATGAGGAGCTTTGTTTTATCCGTGATCAGGCTTTCGAGTTTCTCGATATCGAACTGCCAATCAGGCTTTGTAAGAGGAGTGTGCTTTATTGTAGCTCCTACGTATTTAGCCCACACCTCATCGGGTGGATAACCGGGGTTAGGGAAAATAACTTCATCCCCCTGCTCAAGGAAAGTCAGGAGCGTCATAGTTAAAGCGTGTTTTGCTCCGGCTGTAACAATAACTTCCTCAGGTACTGTCGGCCTCCCTCGTCCAGTCATCTCCTGAGCGAGAGCTTCTCGGAGCTCAGGAAGACCCGGACCCGGGTCGTATCTGACATAACCGTCTCTGAGCGCTTGTTCCGTAGCCTTGAGAATGTGTTCGGGAGTATCAAAATCTGGACCCTGATAATCTCCCTTTTCAAAATGAATTATCTTCTGCCCGGTCTTCTTCTCTAAATCCCGGGCTACCCGCATGCTTGCCCACTGCTTCGGGGGAACGAAATGGCTGATCTTTGTGCTAAAAGGATAAGAAAGTGCCATTTGATATACCTCCTTTGAATAAATGTTTCTTTATTTGTACTTCTAAACCCTTGCCGGCTCGGTATTCGCAGCTGAAGGGACTGTTATCCCATCTGAAATCATCACATATACCTCCTCGGCTATTTCTCCCGCGTTTTTATCCGACTTATAAAAAAATGTCACCGAGCCTACGAGCCCGAAGATAATTTGTGCAGTAAGCTTGGTGTTCGCCGGGCGAAACGATCCTTCTTTAATGCCTTTCTCCAAAATTTTTTGGTACAGCTTTACTCTTCTATGACGCCAATGCTCAGTAAATTCGAAATGCTCTCGGATAAGATGTGTCTCATCTCTGCTTAGAATCCGAAGCACGTCCATGTGCTGAAAATAGAACTGAAATATGAGTCTCAGAACCTTCCTCAGTTTCTTCGGGGCCGGGTCGTCCTTGGCTATCTCTTTTTCCAGTATCGACTCGATCTCTCCATATGTATCTTCCAGTATTTCTAAATAGAGTTTTTCTTTGGAATTGAAATAAAGGTATAAAGTGCCTTTGGCCACACCAACGTAACTTGCAATCTGATCCATAGTGACGTCGTGGTAGCTCTTTTGGGAAAAAAGGTTAGCAGCTGCATCCAAAATCTCTTCTTTACGCCCTTTTTTCCTGAGTGGTTTGGTATCTTTCGCGACCCGTTTATCCATTAGTTTCTTTGGTTTAGCCATTTTTAACCCATCACGGTCAAATTGAACTGACTAGTCAGTCAGGACAGATATTAGTCTATCTTAAAATCTTTGTCAAGGGGTTTTTTTAACAAAATAAAATTATCTCGTGAAAGTTATCTTGAGCAGATTTAGCTAAGGCATATTAAATGTTATCTAATAGGGATTTGCATAGACCTGAATTCTGATGATAGAATAAACTCTCAAAATAAACACCGGAGGAAGATATGAAAGCCACGAACTTATTATTAATATTCTTATTGTCACTTTGTTTTATCTACGTAGGGTGTAAAAGCAGTGAGCAGAAATCAGATGACCCCATTGAAGAGGCAGTAGAGAAGACCGAGGAAATGCATGAAAAGATGGAAGAGAAGATGGCCGTAGAGGCCCCTCCTAAATTGGCGGCCGAGCTCTGGGGGTTGATTCATGCCGAAGAGTACAAAGAGCACTGGAAGATGATGCCAGGTCAACAGGCCTTCACCGACGAGGGAGACGGAAAGTTGGTAACTACCTATATAAACGATACTGCTTTTAATGCGGTACAGAATGGTGAGGTATTGCCTGAGGGGTCAATTGTGGTTAGAGAGATCTACGATTTGGAAAAGACACTTCAGACTATAAATGTTAAGTCCAGGATTCCGGGATTTGATGAGGCAAAAGACGACTGGTTCAGCGTTACCTATGATCCGGGCGGAAAACCATTAAGCTACGACTAAGACCAAATAAATAAAGGTTATTAAAAAGGGAGCCTCGGCTCCCTTTTTTGTTTATTAAGTTCTGGAATTTAATTAAACAGCAGCTTCCCTTCTGCGGATGACAAATAAACCGATCAACCCCAATACCCTCGCCATCGTGATCTGTCCCCACTCGGACAGAGTCGGAGTTGGTCTCGGCTCAGTGAGCACGAGCTCGCATAGAATAACTACCTAAATAGCCGCTTTTTCCAAACCTCTTCAGGTATACTAACTGACTTTGTACAAAGTATATTTTAAATAATTTAAGACCCACGCATAGCATGTCGACAAGAAAAAAAAAGACAATATTCTCTCTACTTATTAAATATAAGTACTCTTTTCTAGCGGGACTCCTTGCTCTATCGGTCGTTGATGTCTGCCAGCTTTCGATCCCACTTGTCATAGAGAGAGTAATAAACACCCTTACGCTTGAAAAACCGCGAGTAAGCGACATAACCCGCTTTGGTCTCTACATGGTCGGCATAGCAATTACTATGGCAGTGTTCAGGTTTTTTTGGCGATTTTTTATTATGGGCGCCGCCCGGAGGATCGAGCAGTCACTTAGAGACGAGTTTTTCGAACACCTTCAGAGCCTTCACTTTGACTTTTTTTCAAAGAGAAAAGTGGGCGACCTGATGGCCCATACGGTAAACGATATCGAGACTCTTAAATTCGCATGCGGTCTTGGAGTGTTAATCGCTTATGACGGCGTATTCCTCTTGATATTCATTTTCGCGGCAATGCTTTATATCTCTCCCGAGCTTGCCCTCTATGCGTTTATCCCATTCCCCATACTGGCTGTCATAGTATATAAATTCGGGAGAATGATCGAGAAGAGGTTCCAGAGGGTACAGGATTCCTTTTCAATTCTTACAGAGAGCGCACGGGAGTCCATTTCAGGTATTAAAGTTGTAAAGGCTTACGTAAGAGAGGATAGCGAGATAAAGGACTTCAGCGCTTCGAGCTCTGACTATTTGGACAAAAACCTTAACCTGATAAAGATATGGGGCGTATACCAGCCTGTAATAACTTTTATGGCTGGGTCTGCTACAGCGATTTTCATCTGGATGGGGGGTATAAAAACCATAAGCCTTGATATAAATGTGGGCCAGTTCGCTGCCGCTCTCGTGTATTTGGCAATGCTCACGTGGCCAATGATGGCTATGGGCTGGGCCGTGGATATCATCAAGCGGGGCACGGCGTCACTGAACCGTATAAACGAGGTGCTCATGGTGGAGCCTAAGTCTATCTATGAGCCGGGCACGGTGGAGCTGGATATTCAGGGGGATATTGAGCTTAGGAATCTCTCCTATTCATATAACGGTATAAGGGCTTTAAATAACGTTTCTATGCAGATTCCCGTGGGTCAGGCTCTCGGGGTGACGGGTGCGACGGGCTCTGGGAAGTCAACGCTCTTTCAGCTTCTTACGAGGATAGTGGAGCCTCCTGAACATAGTATGTTCATCGACAGCGTCGATGTCAGAGAAATAAACAGAGACAGCTTAAGGGACGGGGTGATATATGTGCCTCAAGAGACAACGGTGTTCAGTGGGACGGTTATGGATAATATCTCGTTTATGAACCCTGAGGTTACGGAACAAGAGGTTCAGGAGGCCGCCAAAGTTGCTGAGCTTTATGACGAAATTATGGCTTTCCCTGGCGGGTTCGATGCCGTGGTAGGCGAAAGAGGGCTCAGTCTTTCGGGAGGGCAGAGGCAGAGACTTGCTCTTGCAAGGGCTGTGCTTCTAAAGCCAAAAGTGCTCGTACTTGACGACGTATTCTCTTCTCTTGACCTGAGGACGGAAAGCCTGGTCCTTAGAAACCTAAGAAAAGAGATGGACGGCAGGACCTTACTGGCAATTTCGAGCAGGGTGCCGTCAATCAGTGGTTTTGACCGTATAGCAGTATTTGAGAAAGGTAACCTGGTTGAGATAGGGAGCCACGAAGAGCTCATGAAAAAAGAAGGTATCTACTCGGGCTTATATAAGATACAGACATATGAGTAGCTTTTACTTTGCATCGGAATTATGACAATGACACAAACTAATGTAGACGAAAAAATTTATTACTTCGCCTACGGTTCCAATATGAACCCCGAGAGGATGGCGGAGAGGGGGGCACACTTTACCCTCAGACACAAACACACACTACGGGGATATTGCCTCAAATTCAATAAGATTTCTTCTCAAAGACCCGGGACGGGCTGTGCCAACATAGTTCCAGATGAGAATGGTTATGTAGAAGGGGTGGTGTATAAAATAACAGTCCGGGGCTTATATAATCTGGACAAATTCGAAGGTTATCCGGATCACTACGACAGGGTAAGGCTCATTCTGGATCTAAACGGGTTTGAAGAGACAGTGAAAACCTATATGGCATTGCCGGATAAAATCGGAGAATGCCTCCGCCCTTCAAAATCCTATCTGGAGCATCTGTTAAAAGCTAAGGATTACATGTCCGCCGAATATTACAGTTATCTCCAAAATATCAAGACATTTGACTGATATTTTTAGTGTATACTCTCATTATCAAATCCATGGGGGTGATGTCCTATGAGTAAAGAGGTAAAAAAACTATACCGTTCTCGTAAAGACAAGATGGTAGCAGGGATATGCGGCGGCATAGGGGAGATATATTCACTTGACCCCACAATGGTAAGACTCGTATATGCCCTCATCACGATATTCAGCGCGGGTACAGCACTTCTTGTGTACATACTGGGCTGGATAATTATTCCCGAAGAGACCCCGGAATAGTTTGGGGTGTTAATCACTTTTAGATATATAAAGTAATTCTCACGATAGTTGTGCTTATCCGCATACACTACACCTGAATAAGGAGCCAATAGTGGAGTATTTAAAAATTGCAGAAAAAGCCGCGAGGGAAGCGGGCAAGATACATTTGCAGAACCTGGGTAAAGTTAAAGAGATCGAGTTTAAAGCCAAGAACAGCCTTGTTACAGAGGTAGATAAGCTCTCGGAAGAGCTCATAATCAGCATTATTAAAGACAGTTTCCCGGCGCACGATATATTTGCCGAAGAGTCGGGAAAGCATATAACGGACTCAGATTACCTTTGGCTCGTAGACCCTCTGGACGGTACTACCAATTACGCGCACGCATACCCCTTTTTTTCCGTATCCATAGCCCTTGAGGTTAAAGGCATTGTAGAGGCCGGGCTTGTTTATGACCCTGTGAAAGACGAAATGTTCACGGCCCACAGAGGGAAGGGGGCTTACCTGAACGGAGCGTCTATTAGCGTATCACCCACGGAATGCATAGACGAGTGCCATCTGTGTACCGGTTTTGTGCATGAAAACGATCAGATAGTCGAAGAAAACCTGAGGCACTTTTCAAACTTTATTAGAACGGCACAGGCCGTAAGACGAGACGGCTCGGCGGCGCTCGACCTGTGCTATGTGGCGTGCGGTAGGTTCGACGGGTTCTGGGAGCTCGGTCTTAACCCCTGGGACACTGCAGCCGGAGCGTTAATCGTTCAGGAAGCGGGCGGTAGTGTGTCACTTTTCTCGGGCGCAGAGTACAGCATTTATGTGAAAGAAATACTAGCCACAAATAATAAGATTCAGGATCAGATGAAGGATGTACTTTCTAAAGATAAAAAATAAGGGTGAGTCCGTGAACTTATCCACGGACTCACCCTTTAGAGGATGGGGAATATGTTATGGCATAGCAGATATATTGTGTTTACTATTGCTAAACATAAAAGCAAACTGTGTGCCAAGAGCCTGAATTATACTAAATTTATCTGAAGACTTTGTAACACCCATACATTATTGAATATTTGCAATTCCCGAAAGTGTGGCAATTTTTGACTGTATTAACAATATGTGTCACTCAGTTGCAAATATTGTCACAATCTGCCCTTTTTATGCTTACTTTATAGACTTCTAACATAGTATTCTAATGCCTTACTCCTAAGCAGACTGTTTTGTGCTAATATATAATTTAAAACGGGTTGAATTCAGTTTTGCAAAAGGTGAAAAGATGAAACTTCCAAAGTTTATTGCCGTATTTACTGTAGTTTTGATCTTAACAAGCTTTACGTCTTTCCATGCACTGCATGCAGAGGAAAGTGATAAAAACACTCAGAGCCGCTATTACTTTGTAGGTGCTATAGGGGAAGGGAATAAGGTACAGATGGAGTTGATATTCGATTCGGATGACGTAAACGGCTCATATTACTATGATAAAAAAGGCATACCGCTCCCGCTGTCAGGGACATTTAACCCAAAAGATTCATCTATAATGCTCGACGAGAAAGGTGTAAAGGGCCTTATAACCGGGACATTCAGAGGAAAAATTATTTCTGAGGACTCGGACTACGCAAAGACAATCCAAGGAGAATGGTCAAACCCCAGAGGCGATAGAAAGCTTCCCTTCACATTAACCAAAGTCGCGGATTCTATGAAAACGACCGTATCCGGAGGCCCGAAGATAGAGTCCTCACTCCTATACCCGAAATTCTTATCCAACGATCCGGGACTAAAAATGATAAATACTGAGCTTGGTAATAATTTTAAGACCGAGCAGGATAAATTTTTACGGGAATCAAAGGAGTTTTTTTCAACGAATGACTCAGCAGGAAGCTGGCAGGAGAACAGGAGTTATTCCGTTGCTTACTACTCAGATGACCTTATTAGTCTCATGGGCGAAGTGTATTCATATACCGGAGGCGCACACGGAAATACCTACTACATCTCATCAAACTACTCTATAAAGGATGGTAAAGCCTCTCTCATTAAACTCTCAGGCTTATTTAAGCCCGGCTCAAATTATCTAAAAGCGCTTTCTTCTTACTGCATAAACGATCTTCTCGTAAAAAAAGCAGGCTGGATAGCAAACGGGGAAATTACATCTTTCAGTGAAGAAGACCTTGGAGTGTTTGTCCTTTCACCTGAGGGAATAAAGTTTGCTTTTGCCCCTTACGCCGTGGGCCCGTATGCCGAAGGCTCTTACTTTGTCGTGGTCCCTTTTAGAGAGATCAAGAGAATCATTGACCCCAAGGGGCCTCTTCGTCAATTTGTTGATACTAACTCTAATTAGAGTGTTTCCGTAAAAAAATATATCTAGTAAATTCTTCTTCGGGGTTATGGTTATGGGTAAAGCTGAATCACACATAACAGGAGAAGCTGGATAAGATGGCAAATTCAAACGGAATAGATATGGATGTACTGATAGTCGGCGCCGGGCCTACGGGACTTACTCTTGCATGTGAGCTTGCGCGCCGCGGTATAACTCCCAGGATTATTGATAAAGCCCCAGCGCCAGCAGACAAATCAAGAGCGTTTGGAATTCACCCGCGCACACTCGAGCTTTTTGATAATATGGGCATTGTGGACGAGATTATATCCGAGGGTAACGCCTGTAACGCGTTTGATATGTATAATCGGGGGGAGCCCCTTGCGAACGTGTCCTTTGACAATCTTGAAAGTAAATACCCTTTTGTCGTTATGCTCGCTCAGAGCGACACGGAAAAAATACTAAACGACCATCTGAATTCACTCGGAGTCAAAGTCGAGCGTGAGATTGAGCTTTCGGGTATCACGCAGCAGGACGATAGTGTAACAGCCACTATCAAATTACAAGGCGGTATTGAGGAAACCCTCAAGTGCCGCTATCTAG